>BNJT01002711.1_pt1 | contig 260001 bp, 317 predicted proteins | sample 8540491 | NCBI WGS metagenome assembly BNJT01 (sample SAMD00202455, study PRJDB9452) | human saliva metagenome | host: Homo sapiens | reverse complement strand
ACTTGATTGTCTTTTTCAAAAAATTGTGGTATAATCGTTCAGTTAGAAAAATAATTTTTTTGAATATAACAGAGGAAATCATGACAAAAATTAAGAGAAGATATCCGCAACGTAGCCATTATTGCCCACGTTGACCACGGAAAAAAACAACCCTCGTTGATGAATTGTTGAAACAATCATCAACACTTGATGCACGTACAGAATTAGCTGAACGTGCAATGGACTCAAACGATATTGAAAAAAAGAGCGTGGAATTACGATTCTTGCGAAAAAAACACTGCCGTAGCTTATAACGGAACTCGTATCAATATCATGGACACACCAGGACACGCGGACTTCGGTGGAGAAGTTGAACGTATCATGAAAATGGTTGACGGTGTAGTCTTGGTAGTGGATTCTTACGAAGGTACTATGCCTCAAACTCGTTTCGTATTGAAAAAAGCTTTGGAACAAGACCTTGTCCCAATCGTCGTTATCAATAAAATCGACAAACCATCAGCTCGTCCAGCAGAAGTAGTGGATGAAGTTTTGGAACTCTTCATCGAGCTTGGTGCAGATGATGATCAGCTTGACTTCCCAGTAGTCTATGCTTCAGCAATCAACGGAACATCTTCATTGTCAGATGATCCAGCCGACCAAGAAAAGACTATGGCGCCAATCTTTGATACCATTATTGATCACATTCCAGCTCCAATCGATAACTCAGATGAGCCACTTCAATTCCAAGTGTCTCTTCTTGACTACAATGATTTCGTTGGTCGTATCGGTATCGGACGTGTCTTCCGTGGTACTGTTAAGGTCGGAGACCAAGTTACCCTTTCTAAATTGGATGGTACAACCAAGAACTTCCGTGTTACAAAACTCTTTGGTTTCTTTGGTTTGGAACGTCGTGAAATCCAAGAAGCTAAGGCTGGTGACTTGATTGCCGTATCAGGTATGGAAGATATCTTTGTCGGTGAAACTATTACTCCAACAGATGCAGTTGAGGCCTTGCCAGTTCTTCACATCGATGAGCCAACTCTTCAAATGACCTTCTTGGTTAACAACTCACCATTTGCTGGTCGCGAAGGTAAATGGGTTACTTCTCGTAAGGTTGAAGAACGTCTTCAAGCTGAGTTGCAAACAGACGTATCTCTTCGTGTAGATCCAACAGACTCACCAGATAAGTGGACAGTTTCAGGACGTGGGGAATTGCACTTGTCAATCCTCATTGAGACTATGCGTCGTGAAGGTTATGAGCTTCAAGTATCTCGTCCAGAAGTTATCGTCAAAGAAATCGATGGTGTGAAGTGTGAGCCATTTGAGCGCGTGCAAATCGATACTCCAGAAGAATACCAAGGGTCTGTTATCCAAAGCCTTTCTGAGCGTAAGGGTGAAATGTTGGATATGATTGCAACAGGTAATGGTCAAACTCGTTTGGTCTTCCTAGTTCCTGCGCGTGGTTTGATTGGATACTCAACTGAGTTCTTGTCAATGACTCGTGGTTACGGGATCATGAACCATACCTTCGATCAATACTTGCCATTGATTCCAGGGGAAATTGGTGGACGTCACCGTGGTGCCCTTGTTTCGATCGATGCTGGTAAGGCTACAACTTACTCTATCATGTCTATCGAAGAACGTGGTACGATCTTTGTCAACCCAGGTACCGAGGTTTACGAAGGAATGATCATCGGTGAAAACTCTCGTGAAAATGACTTGACTGTTAATATCACGAAAGCAAAACAAATGACGAACGTTCGTTCAGCTACTAAAGACCAAACAGCGGTTATCAAGACTCCTCGTATCTTGACACTTGAAGAATCACTTGAGTTCTTGAACGATGATGAGTACATGGAAGTAACGCCTGAATCAATCCGTTTACGTAAGCAAATCCTTAACAAGGCAGAGCGTGAGAAAGCAAATAAAAAGAAAAAATCAGCTGAATAAAGGCTAGAAAGAGATAAAGATGGTCTACTTAATCATAGGGATTTTATTACTCTTACTTTATATTTTTGCGACTCCAAAAAGTATCAAGGGAACAGTCAATGTTGTAATATTAGTCTTTGGTCTGGTTGCTCTCTTGATTTTAGTGATGATGTCGGCTTTCCAAATCTTCCAGCTACCAGCAGAATTTTTCGTTGCAATAGCAATGATAGCTTTGGCATACTTTAGCTTGAGAGATATTCATCTCATGTCTGAAGGAAAGAAATAAAAGGCTTAAAAGTATTCATAAACAAAAAAACACCTTCCGGATTGCAATTTTTCTGCAGTCTGAAAGGTGTTTTTTTATCTTAGATCACTCTGTTGCATTTTTAGAGTAACGTTGGTAGAAATCTACTTTTATTTGAATAAAGTGTTCTAATTCGCGAAAGAGTTGTAATAGGGTAGCCCGTGTCTCAAACTCTTCTCTTGTTTTAGGGAGAGAACGATTGCGAAATACCTGCAGGTATTTCTCGATGTCTTCCAACAAGTTATAGGCTGGATTGGATTGACTCAGTTGGCTAGCTGTTTTTGAAAAGAGCTGAGCGACAATCAAACTCTCACTAGCGGCTAGTTGGCATGTGTTAATCTGTTGAGCCATATTTCTTAAGATACGCGTTTGTCTTTGTCGCATCTCAAAGTAGTGGATATGATAATCTGTCTGGTGAAAGAGATGGTCAGAATGATCGAGGTAAACTAATTTAAGAGCATCCTCAAGTAGTTGTTCAAGTTCATTTACAAGTTGAGCCTGATTACGGCCATCTCCTCTTTTCAGATAGTAAGAAAGCCGTAGAAGAACATCTCTGAGTTTTTCTTCAACAAGAGTATGATAATGTTGAATTTCTTTTTCACGTGAAGGCATGTAGAGATTGACCAGAAGTGCAAAGCCAGTACCGATTAGGAAGAGTAAGAGCTCATTCAGTAAAAGTGCTGGTGCTGTTGATTGTTGGATTAATAGATGGCTAACCAAGACGCTACTAGGAGTGATTCCAATTTCCCAACCCAGTTTATAGGCTAGAGGAACATAGATTGCTAAGTAAAGTCCAAAGCTCCAAATATGATAGCCAGTTAGTTGGAAAAGCAATAACACCGATTATCAGAGCAAGCAAGGTTGAAAAAAAGTCGATTGCGGGCTAACTTTGATCGTGCTTCTTCGTGTATCAGAGAGGCTCAAAAATAGCAATGATTCCAGCTGATACAGCTGATGACAAATCAAAAAAAGTAGGCTAGTAAACAAGCAAAAACAAGTTGCTAGGACTAGTTTTAAAAGTACGTTGAGTGATAGACATAGAATACTTTCCTTGAGATAAATGCTTTAAAGTTTTAGTAGTAGATGAGGTAGAAAGGTCTATTCCAAGAGAGTTATTGAGAAAAATAATTTGTTCTCCATGTAGTGGTTTGATTATAGTATAAATATGTTTTTGAAATCAAGTGAATCTAATAATAGTATAGGCAGAATGAATATTTACCAAACTGGTTCAGATATCGTTTTATGGTATAATGTTAGGAAAGGAGCTTACTATGCCAACATTTATTCAAAAATTATATCGATAAGTTAAATATCAGCAGTATTCTAGAAGAGTTGTTTTTCAAAAATCAGTCTCTCTAGTCCTTCTTTATTTATTGTCTTTTATATCGTTAAAAATAATTCTCCATCAAGTTGTGAAAAGAGTCGTTAAACCATCCTTAAAATTTTCCCAGAAAGATGAGGCGCGTCAAAAGACAATTTCTAGATTGATTGAAAATATTTTGAACTACACCCTCTATTTCTTTTTACTCTACTTTGTTTTATCTACTCTAGGCTTACCTGTATCAAGTCTTCTGGCAGGTGCTGGGATTGCTGGGGTGGCAATCAGGGATGGGTGCTCAAGGCTTCTTGTCAGATGTGGTCAATGGCTTTTTCATCCTCTTTGAGCGCCAGTTAGATGTTGGAGATCAAGTTGAGTTTACGAATGGTCCGATTACAATCTCTGGTAAGGTTGTGAGTGTCGGTATTCGTACGACTCAACTGCGCAGTGAGGATGAAGTCCTTCACTTTGTTCCCAATAGAAGTATCACGGTTGTCAGCAATTTTTCAAGGAAAGAAGAGAACTGAAATTTTACCTCTTTTATGGTACAATAGAAAGAGTTTGGTAAAGGAGAAACGATGTTTTTAGATGAGCAATTAGGAAATGGTTGTGTTTGGATCAATCTAGATGTAGAAAAAATTAAAAATCTTGAAGATTTATCTGAAATCTACGGATTGGATAAGGAAACCATCGAATATGCGCTGGATAAAAATGAACGTGCCCATATGGATTACAACCGTGAGAATGGGACTGTGACCTTTATCTACAATGTTCTGGACTTAGAAAAGGACAAAGGATTACTATGAAGCGATTCCCATGACCTTTTATCGTTGAAAACAAACGAATGATTACCATCAGCAACCATAAGAATGCTTATGTCATTGATCAGATGTTAGCTTATCTGGATAGCCATGAGTCGCTTTCTATTTACAAATTTCTTTTTGCTAGTCTAGAAATCATTAGTAACGCCTATTATCCAATCATTGAAAAGATGGATAAGAGTAAAGATGAAGTCAACAGCTTACTTCGTCAGAGAACAACCAAGAAAAATCTCTTTGCTCTTTCCGACTTGGAGACAGGTATGGTTTATCTAACGGCAGCGGCAAAACAAAATCGACTCCTCTTGGAACATATCCAGAGGGCCATGCTCTTTATCGGGCGATTTTGATGATGTCGAACGAGAACAGTTTGATGATGCCATGATTGAAGCCCATCAGTTGGTGTCTATGACAGACTTGATTTCTCAAGTCTTGCAACAACTCTCAGCTTCTTACAACAACATCCTAAACAATAACCTGAATGATAGTTTGACAATTTTGACTATTATCTCCGTCTTACTAGCAGTACTTGCGGTTATTACAGGTTTCTTCGGAATGAATGTTCCTCTACCATTTACAGAAGAGCCAAGATGCTTGGATTTATATCTTAATGGCTAGGCTTGATTTTATGGGCAGCCTTATCTCAATGGCTGAAGAAAAATTACTAGAAAAATAAAAAAAGAGAAAGGAGCCAGAAATGGCGATTGAAAAACTACATGCCAGACTTTGCTGTAGAAGCAGTTTATGATTTGACAGTCCAAAGCCTGAAAAGACCAAGGGATCAAAGCTGTTTTGGTGGATTTGGACAACACTCTGATTGCTTGGAATAACCCTGATGGGACTTCAGAGATGAAGCAGTGGTTACATGACCTTCGTGATGCTGGTATTCGCATTATCGTAGTGTCTAACAACTCTAAAAAAACGAGTTCAACGTGCGGTTGAAAAAAATTTGGGATTGACTATGTTTATTGGGCTTTGAAGCCCTTTTACTTTCGGGATTGACCGCGCCATGAAGGAATTCCACTATGAGAAAAAAACGAAGTGGTCATGGTTGGGGATCAGCTCATGACGGATATTCGAGCTGCTCACCGAGCTGGGATTCGTTCGATTTTGGTCAAACCCTTGGTCCAGCATGACTCTATCAAAACGCAGATTAACCGAGCTCGTGAGCGCCGTGTCATGAAACAAATCACTGAAAAAGTACGGGTACTATCACATATAAAAAAGGAATCTAACTATGGAAGAAATTCTCTGTATTGGTTGTGGAGCAACCATTCAGACGACAGATAAGACTGGTCTAGGGTTTACGCCTCAGTCAGCACTCGAAAAAGGTTTGGAAACTGGTGAAGTTTATTGCCAACGTTGTTTTCGTCTTCGTCATTACAATGAAATCACAGATGTGCAGCTGACGGATGATGATTTCCTAAAACTCTTTGCACGAGGTGGGAGACAGTGATGCCTTGGTGGTCAATGTGATTGATATCTTTGACTTTAATGGCTCTGTTATCCCAGGATTGCCTCGCTTTTGTATCAGGCAATGATGTTCTCTTGGTTGGAAATAAAAAAAGACATCCTTCCTAAGTCTGTTAAAGGCTGGGTAAGATTAGTCAATGGCTCATGGAACGTGCCCACGAAGAAGGTTTACGTCCTGTTGACGTCGTTCTGACTTCAGCACAAAAATAAGCATGCTATCAAGGAAGTCATTGATAAAAATTGAGCACTACCGTAAAGGGTCGTGACGTCTATGTAGTTGGGGTTACCAATGTTGGGTAAATCAACTCTTATCAATGCTATTATCCAGGAAATTACGGGTGACCAGAACGTCATCACAACATCACGTTTCCCAGGGACAACCTTAGATAAGATTGAGATCCCACTTGATGATGGTTCTTATATCTATGATACGCCGGGAATTATTCATCGTCATCAGATGGCTCACTACTTGACGGCTAAAAAAACCTCAAGTATGTCAGTCCCTAAAAAGGAAATCAAACCTAAAAACCTACCAGCTCAATCCTGAGCAAACTCTCTTTTTAGGAGGTTTGGGACGCTTTGACTTTCATTGCAGGAGAAAAAGCAAGGTTTCACAGCTTTCTTTGATAATGAACTCAAACTTCATCGTACCAAGCTTGAAGGCGCTAGTGCCTTTTACGACAAGCATCTTGGAACCCTCCTTACACCACCGAATAGCAAGGAAAAAGAAGACTTTTCCAAAACTGGTCCAACATGTCTTTACTATCAAGGATAAAGACAGACCTCGTTATCTCAGGACTAGGCTGGATCCGTGTAACAGGAACTGCCAAAGTAGCCGTATGGGCACCAGAAGGCGTCGCAGTCGTCTCACGAAAAGCAATTATTTAAACACAGAAAGGAAAGGGTTGTCTTTATAAAGGCGAGCACTGCGAGCCCCTAGAAGATACTTTTCGCCGTGGTGTTAGTTGGTACAAGTGATTGTACCAACTGTGGAAAATTTGAGACCTTAGGCTCAAATTTTAGTCATGAAAGTCCAGAGGACTTTGCTGACGTCCGTCACCACTTCAGAAAAGTATAAAAAGAAACTCTTTTAAATGAATTATGTCATTAACATCAAAACAACGTGCCTTCCTCAACAGCCAGGCACACACCCTCAAACCCATTATTCAAATCGGGAAAAATGGACTCAACGACCAAATCAAAACCAGCGTTCGACAAGCACTTGACGCCCGTGAATTGATCAAGGTTACGCTCTTGCAAAAACACAGATGAAAAACATCCACGAAGTAGCTGAAATCTTGGAAGAAGAAATCGGTGTGGATACAGTCCAAAAAAATCGGACGTATCTTGATTTTTGTATAAACAATCAAGCAAGAAAAGAAAAATCGTAAGATTTCTAAAAAAAGTTAAAGAAATCTAAAAAAACTATACTCCAAAACAACTGTTTTTACAGAAGATTAAAGGAAGATTAGCCTATGGCAATCAGATTATTAACTCCCTTTACAAAAGGTGGAGTTAGAGCCAGAAATCAAGGATAAAAAAACGCAAACAAGTTGGAATCTTAGGGAGGGAAATTTTTAACCCTGTTCACAATGCCCATCTTATCGTGGCAGACCAAGTACGACAACAGTTAGGGACTGGATCAGGTTCTGCTCATGCCCTGAGTATCAACCTCCTCACGTAGACAAAAAGAAACCATTCCTGAACATCATCGCCTCAAGATGCTTGAGTTGGCGATTGACGGGGAATCGAAGGGTTTAGCTATTGAGACCATTGAGCTAGAGCGCAAGGGCATTTCCTACACCTACGACACCATGAAGATTTTAACAGAGCAAAGAATCCAGATACAGATTATTACTTTTCATTATCGGAGCGGACATGGTGGACTATCTGCCTAAGTGGTACAGAATTGATGAACTGGTCGACCTCGTTCAGTTTGTGGGAGTTCAGCGACCCACGATACAAGGCTGGGACTTCTTATCCAGTCATCTGGGTGGATGTGCCGCTCATGGATATTTCATCCAGTATGGTACGTGATTTCATCGCCCAAGGTCGCACACCTAACTTTCTCTTGCCAAAAACCAGTGCTAGACTATATTGAGAAAGAAGGGCTTTACTGATGGCATACCAAGACTATATCAACTGTTCGCGTGAAGAATTGTTGGAAAAAATGGCAGAGCTCCTACCTGAAAAACGTCTAACCCATTGTCTGGGTGTAGAGCGTGCAGCCATAGAATTGGCTCAGCGCTTTGGTGTGGATGTTGAGAAAGCTGGTTTGGCAGGTCTCCTTCATGACTATGCTAAAAAGCTATCAGATCAAGAATTTTTAGACTTGATAGATCGTTATCAACTTGACTCTGATCTTAAAAACTGGGGCAATAATGTCTGGCATGGCATGGTCGGTATCTACAAGATTCAGGAAGATTTGGATTTACAAGATTCTGAAATCCTACGAGCTATTGAAATTCATACAGTTGGAGCTGGTCAGATGACGGACCTTGATAAGGTTATCTACGTCGCAGACTACATCGAGCATAATCGTGCTTTTTCCAGGGAGTGGACGAGGCGCGTGAGATTGCTGAGCAATCGCTCAATAAGGCAGTGGCATACGAAACAGCTCGTACTGTGGAACATTTGGCTCGCCAGGGATTTGCCTATCTATCCCCAAACCCTTGAAACCTATAACGCCTTTGTGCACTATTTGAAAGAGGACTAAATGAACGAAAAAGAATTACTAGAACTAGTCGTGAAAGCGGCTGATGAGAAACGTGCCGAGGACATTCTCGCACTTGATGTACAAGATTTGACCAGTGTGACAGATTACTTTTGTCATCACGAGCTCTATGAATAGCCGTCAGTTGGATGCTATCGCTGATAATATTCGTGAAAAAAAGTAGCCCAAGCGGGCTTTAAAAGGTAGCCATGTTGAAGGTGATGCAGCTGGAGGCTGGGTCTTACTAGACCTTGGTGGAGTCGTTGTGCATATCTTTCTCAGAAGAAATGCGTGCCCACTATAACCTAGAAAAAAACTATGGCATGAAGCAAGTGCTGTCGATCTTTCAACAGCCCTAGCTTTTAAGCAGGTAAACTCAGTTTTGGCATCAACTGGGTTTTGTTGAGTTAAATTGAAATTCTATGAAAAAGAAAGGATAAAGTACTGTGTTTAGTTGGTTTCTAATTGAACACGAGCTCAAAGCTGTGAGAAAAAGATAAACTTCCTTGTATCTGACGATACGGTAGAAAGGTGAGAGCTAGTGTATTTCCATGAGATGCTCTTTGTATCTTGACTTATGGCAACTTATGAAACCTTTGCGGCTGTTTACGATGCAGTGATGGATGATAGTTTGTACGATAAATGGACGGATTTTTCTCTGCGTCATTTGCCTAAGACCAAGGAGAGAAAGAAACTCTTGGAACTGGCTTGTGGGACAGGAATTCAGTCTGTGCGCTTTTCTCAAGCTGGATTTTGATGTAACTGGGACTTGACTTTGAGCGCTGATATGCTGAAGGTTGCTGATAAAGAGAGCGACTTCAGCAAAGCAAAAGATTGATTTTATTGAAGGCAATATGCTGGATTTGTCCAAGGCAGGTCAATACGACTTTGTCACGTGTTATTCGGACTCTATCTGCTATATGCAGGATGAGGTGGAAGTAGGGGACGTTTTTAAAGAAGTCTATAATTCCCTCAACGAAGATGGTGTATTTATCTTTGACGTGCACTCGACTTACCAGACAGATGAGGTTTTTTTCCAGGCTATTCTTACCATGAAAATGCAGAAGACTTTGCCATGCTTTGGGATACCTATGAGGACGAAGCGCCTCACTCTATCGTGCATGAGTTGACCTTTTTTATCAAGGAAGCAGACGGGTCCTTTAGCCGTCATGATGAAGTGCATGAAGAGCGTACATACGAAGTCTTTGACCTATGATATCTTGTTGGAACAGGCTGGTTTCAAAGTCCTTCAAACTCTATGCGGACTTTGAGGATAAGGAGCCTACAGAAACCAGCACCCGTTGGTTTTTTGTGGCACAAAAGTAGGAGAACATCATGACCATTACAGGTATTATCGCAGAGTTCAATCCTTTTCATAATGGCCACAAATACCTGCTGGAACAGGCTAAAGGGTTGAAAATCGTTGCCATGTCTGGGAATTTCATGCAGCGGGGAGAGCCTGCTATCGTGGACAAGTGGACAAGGGCTCAGATGGCACTGGAGAAATGGAGCAGACTTTGGTCGTAGAATTGCCCTTTTTAGTCAGTGTACAAGCGGCGGATTTCTTTGGACAAGGAGCAGTAGATATCTTGGCGCAGTTTGGAGATTGATACCCTAGTCCTTTTGGGACAGAAGACGTCCTGGATTACCAGAAAAATTGCTAACTTTATATGCAGAGCGTGGTCAAGAGATGGAGAATTTTGTAGATAATCTACCTGATTCACTCTCCTACCCTCAGAAAACCCAAAGCCATGTGGAAGGAAATTTGCAGATCTTGATTTTTTTCGGGTGATACGCCCAATCATGTCCTTTAGCTCTTGCCTATGCTCAAGGCAGTTGCTGGACGAAATATCAAACTTCATCCAATTCAAACGTCAGGGGTCAGGCTATCATTCTGTGGACAAGGATGTGGACTTTTGCTTCGGCGACAGCTATCCGTCAGCATCAAATCAGACTCAAGATTTCTTAGAACGCTTTATGCCAACTGTTGAGCTCTTTTTGAAAATGCTAGTAAGGTGAGTTGGGAAGATTATTTTCCCATTTCTTTACGCTATCAAATCTTGTCAAATCCAGACCTAACTACGATTTATCAGGTCAATCAAGAAATGGCAGTGCGTATCAGAGGAAGCTATCAAAGACAGCGCAAAATCTATCGAAGAATTGGTTGAGGCAGTTGCTACCAAACGATACACCAAAGGCGCGTGTGCGACGCCTCTTGACCTATATCTTGGTGCAAGCTAGAGAAAGTGACTTGCCAGAAGCCATTCATGTCCTTGGTTTTACCGAAAAAAAGGCAGACAACATCTTAAAGCTCTCAAGGAGCAAGTCCAATCTAGTCAGCCGAATCGGTAAAGAACCCTGGGATGCCATAACCCAAAAAGGCAGACCGAATTTATCAACTGGGACACCCTAGTATAGCAGAACAAAATTTTGGTCGAGTGCCAATTAAAATCGAATCAAACTAAGTCTACTGAGAGGTAGGCTTTTTTGTTTTGTAAAAAATAAGTAAAAATATTTCTATTAAAATAGACCTATTCTAATAAGGGAAGTAAAAGATTTTCCACAAAAAAATGATCAAAACATCTTCCATTTAAGGTTTGTTAAAAATCAATTTTTGTGGTAGAATGTATAAGAATGTATGTCATTCGGATAAACAAATAAATTGAGGTAAAAACATGGAAATCATGACAATTGCGATTCTTGTTTTTGCCGTCATCATTGGTTTAGTCATTGGATATATCAGCATCTCAGTCAAGATGAAATCATCACAAGAGGCTGCAGAGTTGATGCTTTTAAATGCTGAACAAGAAGCAACTAATTTACGTGGACAAGCTGAGCGTGAAGCTGATTTATTATTGAATGAAGCTAAACGTGAAAGTAAGTCTCTTAAAAAAGAAGCACTATTGGAGGCCAAAGAGGAAGCCAGAAAATACCGTGAAGAAGTGGACGCTGAATTTAAATCAGAACGTCAAGAACTCAAACAAATTGAAACTCGTTTGACCGAACGAGCAGCGAGTCTTGACCGTAAAGATGACAATTTAACGAACAAAGAACAAACTCTTGAACAAAAAGAACAAAGTATTTCTGATAGAGCAAAAAACCTTGATGCACGGGAAGAGCAATTAGAGGAAGTCGAAAGACAAAAAGAAGCTGAATTGGAACGTATCGGTTCTCTGACACAGACAGAAGCAAAAGATATTATCTTAGCTCAGACAGAGGAAAACTTAACTAAAGAAATTGCTAGTCGCATTCGTGAGGCTGAGCAAGAAGTTAAGGAACGTTCAGATAAGCTTGCTAAGGACATCTTGTCCCAAGCGATGCAGAGAATTGCTGGTGAGTATGTAGCTGAGTCTACCAACTCGACAGTTCATCTGCCTGATGATACTATGAAAGGTCGTATCATTGGTCGTGAAGGTCGAAATATCCGTACCTTTTGAAAGTTTGACAGGGGTTGATGTCATCATTGATGATACGCCAGAAGTGGTAACCTTGTCAGGTTTTGATCCTATCCGTCGTGAGATTGCCCGTATGACGATGGAAACCTTGCTTAAGGATGGACGTATTCACCCAGCTCGTATCGAAGAGTTAGTTGAGAAAAATCGTCTAGAGATTGACAATAAAATCCGTGAATATGGTGAGGCTGCAGCTTATGAAATCGGAGCACCAAACCTTCACCCAGACTTGATGAAAATCATGGGTCGTTTGCAGTTCCGTACTTCATACGGTCAAAATGTCTTGCGTCACTCGATTGAAGTTGCTAAGTTGGCTGGTATCATGGCTAGTGAACTTGGTGAAAATGCGGCTCTCGCTCGTCGTGCAGGATTCCTTCACGATATCGGAAAAGCTATTGACCGTGAGGTGGAAGGTAGCCACGTTGAGATTGGTACTGAATTGGCTCGTAAGTACAAAGAACACCCAGTTGTTATCAATACTATTGCTAGCCACCACGGAGATGTAGAACCTGAAAGTGTTATTGCAGTTCTTGTTGCTGCAGCGGATGCCTTGAGTGCTGCCCGTCCAGGAGCTCGTAGCGAATCACTTGAAAGCTACATCAAACGTCTCCATGATTTAGAGGAGATTGCAAATAGCTTTGAAGGAGTACAAAATAGCTTTGCCCTTCAAGCTGGACGTGAAATCCGTATCATGGTAAATCCAGGTCAAATCAAGGACGACAAAGTCACAATCTTGGCTCACAAGGTTCGTGAGAAAATCGAAAACAATCTCGATTACCCAGGAAATATCAAGGTAACCGTTATTCGTGAACTTCGTGCAGTTGATTATGCAAAATAAATAAGAAAGAGCAGTTGAAAAATTACTGCTTTTTTGTTACACTAGATAGAAAGATTGTAGTTACTAGAAATGCCTTTATACAGATAATCTTGCTCAGGTTTTTAGGTCATTTCACAAACTATCTAAAGGAGACATCATGGCAGACCGTGGCTTACTAATCGTTTTTTCAGGTCCTTCAGGAGTTGGAAAAGGAACGGTTAGACGAGAAATTTTTGAGAGTTCTGAAAATCAATTCCAATATTCTGTATCTATGACAACGCGGGCGCAACGTCCAGGTGAAGTGGACGGAGTTGACTATTTTTTCCGCACGCGTGAAGAATTTGAAGAATTAATCCGTCAAGGACAGATGTTAGAGTATGCAGAGTATGTAGGTAACTACTATGGAACTCCTCTGACCTATGTCAATGAAACCCTTGATAAGGGAATCGACGTCTTCCTTGAAATTGAAGTGCAGGGAGCTCTCCAGGTCAAGAAAAAAGTTCCAGATGCTGTCTTTATCTTTTTGACACCACCAGATTTGGAAGAATTGCAAGACCGTCTCGTAGGCCGTGGTACAGATAGTGCAGAAGTGATTGCTCAGCGTATCGAAAAAAAGCTAAAGAAGAAATTGCTTTGATGCGTGAGTATGACTATGCTATTGTCAACGACCATGTTCCTCTTGCCGCAGAACGTGTCAAACGTGTCATTGAAGCAGAACATTTCCGTGTCGATCGTGTCATCGGTCACTACCAGGATATGCTACCCAAAGTCTCCAAACTATTCGATAAACTATAGAAAACAGGTACAAACAAATGATGCTTAAAACCCTCTATTGATACCTTGCTTGACAAGGTACCATCAAAAATATTCACTCGTAATCTTTGGAAGCAAAACGTGCTCACGAATTAGAAGCTGGAGCACCCTCCAACTCAAGAATTTCAAATCTGAAAAAAATCTACACTTCGTGCCTTGGAAGAAATTGAATCAGGGAATGTAACCATCCACCCAGATCCAGAAGGGAAAACGCGAAGCTGTTCGTCGTCGTATCGAAGAAGAAAAGACGATTGAGAGAAGAAGAAGAAAAAGAAAAATCAAAGAGCAAATCGCGAAAAGAAAAAAGAAGAAGGTGAAAAAAATTTAAGGTTGGGGGACTCAATCTTATTTTTTTCTATTGCAAGAATACTCAATCAATTAAAACGATTTAAGTAAAGAGAAGGAGGTGAGGATATGGCTATTGCAAAAATCATTGTGGATGTCCCCTTGATGCAGACAGATCAGCCCTATAGTTATAAGATTCCCTGAGGAATTTGAAGAGATGCTGGAAGTTGGTATGCGGGTTCATGTGCCTTTTGGGAAGGCCAATCGCTTGATTCAAGGGATTGTTCTTGGAATGGAACAAGAATCTGAAATGGCAGATGAGGACTTGAAAGAAATTGCTGAGGTGCTGGACTTTTCTCCTGTCTTAACGGAGGAACAACTCTGGCTAGCTGAAGAACTACGTAAGTCAGTTTTTTCATACAAGATTTCTATTCTAAAAGCTATGCTTCCTGGATTTTTGAATTCTAGCTATGATAAAATCCTCTATCCTCTGGAAGGCTTGAGTCAGGAGGATAAGGAGCGCTTATTCGGTTCGCAAGAATCCTTAGCCTTTTTCATCACTTGACTTGAGAAAAAGCAGGCTGAGATGATGCGATTGACTCGAAAAGGGACTTTTTGAAAACTAGAGTATCAGGCTATAGACCAGAAGAAGGTTAAAACACAGTCTTGGGATTCAAGTGAATCTTGACAAATTAGAAAAAGCTAGAAATCTCAAACCGTGCCAAGAAGAAATTGGAACTGCGAGATTATTTATTAGCACATCCTGCAACAGTTCCTTTGGCTGATTTGTTAGAATATTACTCACGGGAACAAGTTAACTTTTTTGTGGGACAGGGTGCTTTAACTATCCTTCAAAAAGAAGTCCAACGTTCAGCTGCCTACTTTGAAGGAATCGAGTCAAATCAAGCTCTAGAGTTAAACCCGGAGCAAAAAGAAGCCTGTGAGGCAGTTGTTGGAGCGATTGGTAAGCAACAGCCTCCCTTTCTACTTCAAGGAATTACAGGAAGTGGGAAAACCGAGGTTTACTTGCAGATTATCCAAGGAGCTTTGGATATGGGAAAAACAGCGATTGTTCTAGTTCCGGAAATCTCTCTGACACCTCAAATGACCGAGCGTTTTATTGCTCGTTTTGGTGATAAAGTTGCCATTCTCCACTCTGGCTTGTCCAATGGTGAAAAGTATGATGAGTGGCGCAAAGGTGGAGCGTGGAGATGCTCAGGTAGTTGTTGGGGCTAGGTCTGCTATTTTTGCACCTTTGAAAAATCTAGGTGTTATCATTATCGATGAAGAGCATGAGGCCAGTTACAAGCAAGACAGCAATCCTCGATACCATGCTAGAGATGTGGCTCTTTTACGAGCTCAGTACAATCAAGCTGCATTAGTCCTTGGTTCTGCAACACCAAGTCTAGAAAGTCGTGCGCGTGCTGGTAAGGGTGTTTATCAACATCTACGTCTGACTCAACGGGCCAATCCTTTAGCAAGTATTCCTGAGGTTCAACTGATTGACTTCCGTGATTACATCGGGCAGAATGAAACATCAAACTTTACACCACCACTGATTGAGGCAATTCAAGATCGACTGGATAAAAAAGAGCAGGTTGTTCTCATGCTCAATCGCCGTGGTTATTCTAGCTTTGTCATGTGCCGGGAATGTGGGACCGTGGATACCTGTCCCAAACTGCGATATTTCCTTGACGCTGCATATGGATACTAAGACTATGAACTGTCATTATTGTGGTTTTTCTAAGGAAATCCCTCATGTCTGTCCAAACTGTCAGAGTCGTAGCATTCGATACTATGGAACGGGAACTCAAAAGGCCTACGATGAGCTAGCAGAACTCTTTCCTCAGGCTCGCATTCTGCGAATGGATGTGGATACAACTCGTAAAAAAGGCAGTCACCAAGCTTTACTTGAACAATTTGGCAATGGTGAAGCGGACATATTGCTAGGAACCCAGATGATTGCCAAGGGCTTGGATTTTCCAAATGTGACCTTGGTTGGTGTTCTCAATGCGGATACTGCCTTGAATCTGCCTGATTTCCGTTCTTCTGAGAGGACCTTCCAACTCTTGACCCAGGTAGCAGGACGAGCAGGACGAGCTGAAAAGGCAGGTCAGGTATTGATTCAGTCCTATAATCCACAACACTATGCAATTCGTTTTGCCAAGGATCAGGACTACGAAGGTTTCTATGCCTATGAAATGGGTATCAGACGTCAGTTGGGTTACCCACCTTATTATTTCACTATTGGGATTACCTTATCTCATAAAAAAGAAGAAGAGGTTCTTAGACGTGCTTATCAAGTGATGGGTATTTTGAGGTCTGGTTTGTCGGATGCTAGTATCATCCTTGGACCAACGCCTAAACCTATCGCTCGTACGCACAATCTTTATCATTATCAGATTTTAATCAAATACCGTTTAGAAGATGAGTTGGCTTCGACCCTTAATCAGGTCTTTAGCTCTAACTCAAGAACGGAAAAATAGCGAACTTCGTCTCAGTATTGACCACGAACCGCAGCAATTTTTTTATAAGAAGGAGAAAAAGATGACAAAACTAATCTTTATGGGGAACTCCCAGTTTTTCAGCAACTGTTTTTAAAGGGGCTTTTTGTCAGATGACCGCTACGAGATTGTAGCGGTTGTAACTCAACCAGATCGTGCTGTCGGACGTAAAAAAAGTTATCCAGGAAACCCCAGTAAAACAAGCTGCCAAAAGAGGCAGGGACTTCCTATCTACCAACCAGAAAAAAATTATCAGGGTAGTCCAGAGATGGAAGCTATCATGAATTTGGGAGCCGATGGTATTGTAACTGCAGCTTTTGGGCAATTTCTCCCAAGTAAACTCCTTGATAGCATGGATTTTGCAGTAAACGTTCATGCTTCGCTTCTTCCAAAGCACCGTGGTGGTGCTCCTATTCATTATGCCTTGATTCAAGGTGATGAGGAAGCAGGAGTAACCATTATGGAAATGGTCAAGGAAATGGATGCAGGGGACATGATTTCTCGTCTCAGTATTCCCATTACTGATGAGGATAATGTTGGAACTTTGTTTGAAAAATTGGCCATTGTTGGGCGTGATTTACTTTTGGATACTCTACCAGCTTATATAGCTGGTGAAATTCAGCCAGAACCACAAGATCCAAGTCAGGTTACATTTTCACCAAATATCAAACCTGAGGAAGAAAAGTTGGACTGGAACAAGACCAACCGTCAACTTTTCAACCAAATTCGTGGGATGAATCCTTGGCCTGTTGCCCACACTTTTCTAAAGGGAGATCGCTTCAAAATCTATGAAGCTCTGCCAGTAGAGGGTCATGGAAATCCGGGTGAGATTATTTCCATCGGTAAGAAAGAATTAATTGTCGCAACAGCAGATGGAGCTCTATCTCTCAGACAGGTTCAACCAGCAGGGAAACCTAAGATGGACATTGCTTCCTTCCTCAACGGTGTGGGCCGTACCTTGGCAGTAGGAGAACGATTTGGTGACTAAAGTAGAAACGGCTAGAAATCTAGCTTTAGTAGTGTTAGAGGATGTTTTTATCAATCAAGCCTACTCCAATATCGCCTTAAATAAACACCTCAAGGGAAGTCAACTGTCAGCAACTGACAAAGGTTTGGTGACAGAGCTTGTTTATGGGACTGTAGCCCGTAAACTAACTTTAGAATGGTATTTGTCTCACTTTATTGAGGATAGAGACAAGCTAGATAGCTGGCTCTATGTTTTGCTTCTCATGAGCGTCTATCAACTCCAATACTTGGATAAGCTTCCCGACCATGCAGTGGTCAATGAAGCGGTAGAAATTGCAAAATCTCGTAAGAAAGGCAGCGAAAAACTGGTCAATGCAGTCCTTCGCCGTATCTTGCGAGAAGGTTTGCCAGATATTGCCAGTATCAAGCGTAAGAACAAGCGTGATTCTATCGCCTACTCTTTGCCAGTGTGGTTAGTTTCTAAACTAAAGGAAGAGTATGGTGAAGAGCGAGCGCAAGCGATTTTTGAAAGTCTACTAAAACGTAATAAAGCCAGTATCCGTGTGACAGATTTGAGCCGAAAAGAGGAAATTAAAGCTCTGCTTGATGCAAGTGATTCTGCTTTATCAGCTTCTGGTCTGGTTAAAGAGCAGGGGCATTTTGCGGGTCATGACTTGTTTGCTGAAGGGGCTATTACCATCCAGGACGAGTCTAGTCAACTCGTTGCACCAACACTAGAGCTACAAGGAGAGGAGCAGGTTTTGGATGCCTGTGCGGCTCCAGGTGGGAAAACAGCCCATATAGCCTCTTATCTAACGACAGGTCAGGTAACAGCTCTGGATCTCTACGACCACAAACTCACTTTGATTCAAGAGAATGCCCAGCGTTTAGGCGTAGCAGACCGTGTTCAAACACAAAAATTGGATGCCCGAAAGGTTCACGAGTTTTTTGGTAAGGATCAATTTGATAAGATTCTTGTTGATGCCCCTTGTTCAGGGATCGGTCTATTGCGTCGGAAACCAGATATCAAATACAACAAAGAAACTGCGGATTTCATGTCTTTACAGGAAATTCAGCTGGAAATATTAGGTAGTGTTTGTCAAACACTACGAAAAGGTGGTATAATAACCTATAGTACCTGTACTATAGTCTCGGAGGAAAACTTTCAAGTCGTTCAGACATTTTTAGAAAGACACCCTGAGTTTGAGCAGGTTAAACTAGAACATGAATGCAAAGATATCTTAAAAGATGGTTGTATCCTCATTACTCCAGAACTGTATGGTAGTGACGGGTTCTTTATCAGCCAATTTCGAAAGATATCTGATTAGGAAGGAACTGACACAATGGAAATTTCATTATTAACAGATGTGGGTCAGAAACGAAAAAACAATCAAGACTATGTCAACCTTTTTGTCAACCGAGCAGGTCATACGATGATTATCTTGGCTGATGGAATGGGAGGACATCGTGCAGGCAATATTGCTAGTGAAATGGCAGTAACGGACTTAGGTGTAGCTTGGGTGGATACTCAAATTGACACTGTAAATGAAGTTCGTGAATGGTTTGCCCATAATTTAGAAATTGAAAAATCAAAAGATTTATCAACTAGGGGTCGTGATGAAGCATATAAAGGGGTATGGGAACAACCTCTAGAAGCTCTTGCAATCATTGAGAATCAAGCTATCTATGCTCATATCGGTGATTCGCGTATCGGTTTAATCGTGGAGAAGAATATCATCATTTTGACAAGTGACCATTCTTTGGTTAATGCAGTTGCTCAAAGCTGGACAATTAACACCCAGAAGAAGCTGAAGCGCATCCTCAAAAAGAATATCATCACTCAATCTATTGGTCAAAAAGATGAGATTCAACCTGATTTAGGGAATTATCAGCTTGGAACCAGGAGACTATATCGTTTGATGAATAGTGATGGTCTAACCAATATGATTTCTGGAAGTGAAATCTGTGATATCGTAACAAGTGATATCTCACTTGATGACAAAGCAGCAACCTTGAGTACGTTTTGCAAACAATGCCGGAGGGCTTGATAACATTAGTGTTGCCCTTGATTGCGATTGAGGAGGAAGCACAAATGATCCAGATCGGCAAGATATTTTGCCGGACGGTATCGGATTATCAAACAAATTGGTCGTGGCGGGCATGGCAGATGTCTACCTGGCCAAAGATTTGATTTCTAGATGGGGAAGAGGTAGCTGTGAAAGGTCCTGAGGACCAACTACCAAACGGATCCAATCGCTGTTGCACGTTTTTCAGCGTGAAGCACGTGCGATGGCAGACCTGGATCATCCTCATATCGTTCGAATTACGGATATCGGTGAAGAAGATGGTCAACAATATCTAGCTATGGAATATGTAGCTGGGTCTCGACCTCAAACGTTATATTAAAGAACACTATCCCTCTATCAAACGAGGAAGCTGTTCGTATCATGGGTCAAATTCTTGCTAGCTATGCGTTTAGCGCATGCAAAAGGGATTATTCACCGTGATTTAAAACCTCAAAATATTCTCTTGACTCCAGATGGAACAGCTAAAAGTTACTGACTTTGGGATTGCAGTGGCTTTTGCAGAAACCAGTTTGACACAGACCAACTCCATGTTGGGCTCTGTTCACTATCTATCACCTGAGCAGGCGCGTGGTTCTAAAGCGACCATACAGAGTGATATTTATGCAATGGGAATTATTTTTCTTTCGAAATGTTGACAGGGCATATTCCCATATGATGGAGATAGTGCGGTCACGATTGCACTTCAGCATTTTCCAGAAACCACTTCCCATCTGTCATAGCTGAAAACCCATCAGTACCACAATCCTTGGAAAACGTTGTTATTAAAAGCGACAGCTAAAAAGTTGACAGACCGTTATCAAACTGTCTCAGAGATGTATGTTGACTTATTGAGCAGTCTTTCTTATAACCGTCGAAATGAACCAAAAGCTGGTATTTGAAGATACAAGTAAAGTTGACACAAAAAAACCTTACCGAAAAATTTCACAATCTACTTTAACAGCGATTCCTAAAGTGCAACCAAAGGAAGAAAGTCCTCAGAGCTAAGAAAGCCGAGTGCTCAAAACGGCAACTAGCTAAAGGAAACTGTTGCAAAAGCCAGTCAAGAAAGCGTCGCTTTTAAAGCTAGGTATTTGGTGCTTCTAGCTAGTTTTATACTTGTGTTTGGCTTCTCTACTATGGATTAGTATCCAAAGACGCCAGCAACTGTTGAGATTCCAAAAGTTGCAGGGCAAACTGTAGCTGAAGCTAAGGAAAAACTCTAAAAAAAGCCAATTTTGAAATTGGTGAGGAAAAGACTGAAGCTAGTGATACAGTAGAAGAAGGTCGAGTGATTCGAACGGATCCAGATGCTGGTTCATCTCGCAAAAGAAGGTACTAAAAGTTAATCTGATTGTTTCTTCAGGTCAAACAATCATTTACGATTGGAAATTATATTGGACGCAAAATCTACAGACGTCATTGCAGAGTTGAAAAGGACAAAAAAGTTCCTGAAAAATCTCATTAAGATTGTTGAGGAAGAATCAAGTGAAACTGAGGCAGGTCTTGTTATGAGACAGAGTCTGTCAGAAGGAACCACTTATGATCTTAGTAAGGCGACTGAGATTACCTTGACAGTAGCCAAGAAAGGTTACAACTGTTTCCTATGCCTAAGTTATATTGGATCAAGTCTTGAATTTACCAAAGAATAACTTTGATTCAGATAGTCGGGTGTTAAAAGAAGCTAATATTGAAGTGGTAGAAGTTTCTACAGCTCCAGAAGGGAACTGTTGAAGGATACTGTAGTCAGTCAGAGTCCAAAAACCATGTGAAGGATCTAGATTTGAATACAACTCGTATCAAAATTTCTATCTATAAACCGAAAAACAACAACAACAACACAAATCCATCACAGGGAAATCCATATCGTGGAGAGACATCACCACAGATTAGAGAACCTCAAACTAGACAGCACCGCAAACTACGTCAGAATAATCAGTCAGAGAACCATAATGGTGAGAACTAATCAAAATCTTTGTCACAGATTTTTGTGACAAAGATTTTTTCTAAAATTTTATGATAAAATAAAAGGAGTATCAAAAAGGAGGGGAAAAATGGACGAATCAAAAAGAACTGAATGCAGTGATTGATGTCATTATGCTTTAGCAGGAACGATTTCTGCTTCGAAATGGTTCTGAAATTCATCGTGTCGAAGATACCATGATTCGAATTGCTCATTCACAAGGGCATCATGGATTGTAATGTTTTTGAGCCATGCCTGCAGCTATTTTTTTCTCTATTGAAAAATACCAAATATCTCTCGTATGAAAGCGAGTGACTTCCTCTGCTTATAACATCGAGAAAGGTGTGTGATGTCAATCAGATTTCACGACAGCTTGTATCTGGGACAAACTTGATTTAGAGACAGCCTTTGTTCAACTGAAGCAATTAAATGAAAAAAAGGCATCTGCCCTACACTAAAGTACAGTTAACCATTGCTGCAGACCCTTAAGTGCTCCATTCTTCTCTATTATGTTTGGCGGAAATGCTCTACGATGCGATTGGTGCAGGAGTTGCGACCATATTTGCTTTTCACCTTTTTCTCTTTATGTAGAAAAAAATTTATTCGTATTCCCTTTTATGACTGCATTTTTGCAGGTGCTCTTGTTTTTGGTTTGATTGCACAAGTTTTGGGCTCGTTATTCTGGTTTGCCTTCAACGGCTGACTTAATCATAGCAGGGTGCTGTCATGCCTTTTCGTGCCAGGGATTGCCTTAACCAATGCTGTGCGAGATATTATGACCAATCACATTAACTCTGGTATGAGCAAGATGTTTGAATCCTTGCTGATTACCCTTGCCTTGAGGGGCTGGCACCTCTGTCGCCCTCGTACTCATGAACTACTAATATGACTTTTGACAACATTTTTTTATTGCAGGCTCTAGCTAGTTTACTAGCAATTATCACTTTTTTTAATCGTTTTTAAACGTACAACGTTCTATGCTCATTCCTGGTGGAGTTTTAGGGAATGTCTATCTGGTTGCTCTATCTAGTTCTCAAGGAGCCAACTAACGTCATTTTAGCGACCTTTCATTGCTGCTGTAATTGGCTCTTGTATCAGCCAGATTATGAGCATTATCTATAAAACACCTGCAGTTGTGTTTTTAGCCTTTGCCATATTGGCGCCCTTAGTATCCAGGGATATCTGTCTTATCGAACAACTTCATTCTTTTGTTACAGGAGACTATAGAAAATGCCATTGCTAGTTCTATGCTGGTTGTCATGTTAGCTCTTGTCATTTCAATTGGAATGGCAAGTGGGACAGTTATTCTAAAATTGTATCATCATTTCAAAAAAATGACATCGAGCCATCTAAGGTCTCGATTTTTTTAGTGAGTAAAAACTAGTAAACAGAAGTTCAGATGATGATTGATGAGTGTTTAGAAAATGAGCTATGATTTTTGGGGATTAAGGCTTTTTTTTCTCATTTTGACTTTTAATTTGTGATAAAAATAGACTTGAACGATTTTTTTACAATGAATGATTAAATACAGAGGTAAATATGACAATCGGTATTGATAAGATTGGTTTTGCGACCAGTCAATATGTCTTTGAAATTACAAGACTTTAGCAGAATGCACGAGGGACTGATCCCTGAAAAAAATATGACTAAAAGGACTCTTTTACTAGAGGAGATTAGTATCGCTCCCTTGACTGAAGATATCGTGACTCTTGCAGCTAGTGCAGGAAATTCAATCCTAACAGAAGAAGAAAAGCAAGAAATTGATATGGTCATTGTGGCAACAGAATCTGGAATCGATCAAAGTAAGGCTGCAGCTGTTTTTTTGTGCATGGTCTACTTGGTATTCAACCTTTTGCTCGTAGTTTTGAAATCAAGGAAGCTTGCTATGGAGCGACAGCTGCTCTACATTATGCTAAGCTACATGTAGAAAATTCACCAAGATCAAAAGTACTTGTTCTTGCTAGTGATATAGCAAAATATGGTATCAATGCACCTGGGTGAACCAACTCAGGGAGTTCAGGTAGTATTGCCATGTTGATTACTCAAAAATCCACGTGTTATGAGTCTTTCATAACGATAATGTAGCTCAGACTAGAGATATCAATGGATTTCTGGCGTCCGAAATTACTCGATTACACCCATTTGTAAATGGAGTATACTCTACACAGCAGTATTTAGATTGTTTGCAAAACGACTTGGGAAGAATACAAAAAGCGCTTATGATTGGACTTTAAATGATTTTGTAGCTAGTATGTTTCCACTTTGCCGTATCCAAAAGTTAGCTCTCAAAGGTTTTGAAATAAGCTATCTGGATGAAATCTCTGTCTCAGGAGAAAAACAAGAGCTCTTACAGAAAACACTTTGACGCTTCCATTATTTATAGTCAAATCGAGTTGGGAATATCTATACAGGTTCTCTATTTCTTGGACTCTTGTCTCTTCTTGAAAAATGCTGAAACATCTCAAAGCTGGAGATAAGATTGCATCTATTCAGTTACGGTAGTGGTGCAGTATCTGAGTTCTTTAGTGTGGAATTGGTTGAAGGCTATGAGACAGTATCTGCAGATAAAGACCGCTATCAGAAAGTGCTAGACCAGCGTCAAGCTCTCTGAGTCGAAGAATATGAACGAAAGTCTTCTATGAGGAGAGCAAACTTGGATGAGTTCAGGTTCTGCTAAACCATCTCAGGCTATGAAGACCAGGAATATGCTCTGGTTGAGATTTTAGAACATCAACGTCATTACAGCAAGGTTGAAAAAAATGATGAAAGATTAATTGGAGTGGATTTTCAAAAAAATCATATCCAGAACGTCTAGAGATCGCTTAGAGATCTCTGACTTGCTCTCTCATGAAGCTTCAAGAGAAGTCTGGAGCAAAAAAATGAGACTTTGAGTGTTGCAGTTGCTGACCAACTGAGTGAAAATGTAGTAGGGACCTTTTTCTCTTCCCTACTCAGTGTGCCTGAGAGTAGTTGGTAAATGGTCAAGAGTATACAGTTCCTTATGTGACCGAAGAACCATCAGTCGTTGCAGCAGCTAGTTTTGCTAGTAAGATTATCAAACGATGCTGGGTGGTTTTTACTGCTCAGGTTCATCAAACGACTAAATGATTGGTCAGGTTGCTCTTTATCAAGTCCCAGATAGAGAACAAGCTTGTCAGGAAATTTCTGAATCAGAAAAGACCAGCTACTTGAACATAGCAAATCAAGCTTATCCTTCAATTGTCAAAGCGAGGAGGAGGAGCGCGAGACTTACGAGTTGAGAAAAGTTTCTGGACAGACAGATTTTTCTGGTTGTTTATCTTCATGTTGATACTCAAGAAGCCATGGGAGCTAATATGCTTAATACCATGCTAGAGGCTTTAAAACCTCATCTTGAAAGTCTAAGCCATGGACAAAGTCTTATGGGAATTTTGTCTAACTATGCTACAGAGTCTCTGGTGACATCTAGCTGTCGTATTGCTTTTCGCTATTTAAGTCCTAACAAGGATGAAGCGCGTGAATTGGCTGACAAGATAGTCTTGGCTAGTCATTTTGCTCAAGCAGATCCTTACCGAGCTGCTACCCACAACAAGGGTATCTTTAATGGGATTGATGCTCTCCTGATTGCAACAGGAAATGATTGGCGGGCTATCGAAGCAGGAGCCCATGCCTATGCCTGTCATGATGGTGCTTATCGAGGACTTAGCCACTGGACATTAGACATAGAGACAGAAGAGCTGATTGGAGAGATGACTCTTCCCATGCCAATTGCTACAAAGGGTGGATCTATCGGTCTCAATCCTCGTGTTGTGCTCAGCCACGAACTTCTAGGTCAACCGTCTGCGAAAGAACTGGCACAAATTATTGTTTCTATGGGTCTTGCTACAGAAACTTTTGCAGCACTTAAAAGCTCTTGGTTGGGAGCAGGGTATTCAGCAGGGACATATGAAATTGCAAGCGAAAATCTCTAGCCCTCCTTGCAGGAGCCAAAGAAGCAGAAGTACCAAAAGCTAGTAGAAAGGTTTGATTGCTGAAAAAAACCTTTTAACTTTAGAAAAAAAGCCCAAAAAAAGTATTTTTGAAAAAAAGCTTTACGATCATAAGAAAAACTCAGACTAATCAAGTCTGAGTTTTTTATATGCTTAGACGCTTCTACCAGGCAAGAGGCTAACTGGTAAGAAATAACCAGTAGTAGCGACCTCTTTGCCCTCTATCTTTTGAAGGAGCAAATCAACTGTCAGGCGAGCAATTTCTTCCAAAGGTTGTTTGATGGTAGTGAGGTGAGGGTAGTAATTCTCGATAAAATAAGTCCCATCATAGCCAATTACTTTTAGTTGTTCTGGAACAGAAGTACCAAGTTCCTGAGCGATCTTCATCACCAAGATGGCTGTCAAATCATCCGATGCGAAAATCGCATCTGGTTTTTGTTTGGTCAGGATATTTTTAATTTCCATTTCCTTACGAAGGGGAGAAAAGTCACTAGAAACATTGATAATAGGAGCCTTGGGTAAGATAGAAGCGAAGCCTGCATGACGAAGTCCAGTTGGTGAGTTGGAATTGTCATTTCCTGTAATCATGATGATAGACTTGGCTCCAGTTTTAGCCAAAGTCTGAGCGGCTAGGACACCACCAGCATAGTTGTCAGAAGAAACGACAGGGATATCTGGTGATAGGTTCCGGTCAAATGAAATGATCGGAGCGGTCACACGATTGTAATCCTCAATCCCAAGGTTGTGACTTCCCGAAATGATACCGTCCACCTGGTTGGCTTCCAACATTTCGATGTATTCGCGTTCTTTTTCTGAATCGTGTTCACTATTACAAATGATGGTCTTGTAACCTTTTTTGAAGAGTTCATGCTCCAATTTGTCAATCAATTCAGCATAGAAAACATGGCTGATTTTTGGGAAAATCAACCCGATTAACTTGGCTGATTTTCCTTGAAGACTTCGAGCTAAGTTATTGGGTTTATAGCCCAGCTCACGCATAGCATCATTAACCTTTTGAATGGTTTTTTCTGACAGATAACCCTTTTTGTTGATGACACGTGAAACAGTAGTAGGGCTGACACCAGCTAGTTCAGCGACATCAGTTAGTTTTGCGACCATATTCTAATTCATAGTAGGTTCCAGTTGGGTTTCCAGATTTAATGAGGATTCCATTTTGATCCGCATGAGGGAATACACGACCAGAAAATACTTTTTCTCCTTTATTAATGAAAATTTCAAAAACTGAGTTGTCAATGAAGATATTGACAGTAGTTGCCTGATTAGCAACTGAGCAAGAGCGAGTAGTTCCAAATTCATGAGCATATTGTTCTCCGGCTTGACTGCGGTCAACAGTAACTTGACCATTGATAAGATCAAAGTTGATAGAGAGCCCCTTGCCCTCCTTATTAGCAAAAAGAACAATTTCACTTTGACTATTGGCTTCCAAGTTAAGCTCAAGTTCGTAGGTGTTTTTGGTTTCAGAACGATTTGAAAACTCTTCTTCTGAAGCTTGCAGTTCCTTGATAGCAGCTACAGGATACTGATAGAGTTTGCCATCTTTAATGGTAAGTTCTTTGACCAATGAAAAAGTTCCTTGGTGGTCAAAACGGTCAGATGGATAAGACACATCTGGCAAACCAAGCCAGCTGACTGCCAGGGCACGACCATCAGGAGCATTGAAGGCTTGAGTAGCATAGGCTTCAAAACCATAATCGAGATTGTGAAGTTCAGACACATCTACCATACTAGCATTTTCTGGGTCAAAGGAAGCACCGATTTTATACATATTTGGGTAGATGTTGTCATAGTCTAGAACATTTTTATCCAAACCTTGTGGGCAGTAGAGAAGGATAGGTTGTTTCCCGACAAAGACAAGATTTGGACACTCCATCATATAGGCAGTGCAGTCATTGTTGAAGTCTAAATCGCCTACTTCTTGCCAGTTGGTATAGTCATTATCCATAGCCTTATATAGACGAACAAAACCTTTTTTCTCCAAGTCCTGGCCACCGACGATAGCATAGTATTGTCCTTTAAAGTTAAAAATTTGTGGATCACGGAAGTGGTCAGTTGCATCAGCAGGCTGATCAATTAAGATTTTGTCAATTTTTTCAATCTTACCGTCCTTATCCATTAAGGCACCGATTTGATAAGGGTGACGTACCCAATTTTCGTCACGAACATTTCCGGTATAAAATAGGAATAGTTGGTCACCAAACTGCATAGCAGAACCTGAGTATGCACCGTGGCTATCTAGTGGAGTATCAGGCAAAATCTTGACACCAGTTTCTGTAAAGTGCACCAAATCATCACTTTCAAGTTGAACCCAAGATTTCAAACCATGAGCTGCTCCGAAGGGGAAGTTTTGGTAAAAGACAACCCATTTGCCATCAAAATAAGAAAAGCCATTTGGATCGTTTAGGAGACCTTGTTTGGGTTCGATGTGATAGCTTGTGTGCCATGGAGACTGAGCCATATTTTCTTGAATTTGTTCGATTTCTTCTTGAGTCCAATCTTCATAACGTCTGTAACGACGTTCAGTTGTCCATTTCATGTTATCTTCCTTCCAAAATTTCTACTATCTTAATAGTAAACATTTCATCACAAAAAAGCAAGTCTTTTATACCGAATTTAAGAAAAAAATGTCAAACGCTTGACAGATAATTAGGAACCTATTTTTATGAAAAATAATGAAAATGTGAAAGTTTTTGAAAAAATACACATAAAAACACGTAGAAACGGGCGTTTTTCGAGAGAGATTTTATTAAGAAAGTAGCAAAAAAACTATCAAAAATTTTCAAACAATCAAAAAAACTTTTTTTCTGCAAAAACGCTTGACATATTTTTTTGAAAGATGATAAAAATAATACTCGTAGGGCGAGTAAAATCGCTTTCAAACAAGAACAAATTTTTTTATAAGGAGATTTTTGCAAATGACCAATACAGAAATTGCAAAAAAAGTCATCGAAGCCTTGGGTGGACGTGAGAACGTCAACAGTGTAGCTCACTGTGCGACTCGCCTCCGTGTGATGGTAAAAGATGAAGCTAAAATCAATAAGAACGCTATTGAGAACTTGGAAAAAGTTCAAGGTGCTTTCTTTAACTCAGGTCAATACCAAATCATCTTTGGTACGGGTACAGTAAACAAGATGTACGATGAAGTTGTAGCTCTTGGTTTGCCAACATCTTCTAAAGAAGATATGAAAGCAGAAGCTGCTAAACAAGGAAATTGGTTCCAACGTGCTATCCGTACCTTCGGTGACGTCTTCGTTCCAATCATTCCAGTTATCGTAGCGACTGGTCTCTTCATGGGTGTTCGTGGTCTCTTGACTGCTCTCGGAATGACACTTCCACAAGATGTGACAACTTACACTCAAATCTTAACTGACACAGCTTTTATCATCTTGCCAGGATTGGTTGTTTGGTCAACCTTCCGTGTATTCGGTGGTAATCCAGCCGTTGGTATCGTTCTTGGTATGATGCTTGTATCTGGTTCACTTCCAAATGCCTGGGCTGTTGCTTCTGGCGGTGAAGTAACTGCAATGCAGTTCTTCGGATTTATCCCAGTTGTAGGTTTGCAAGGTTCAGTTCTTCCAGCCTTCATCATCGGGGTTGTCGGAGCTAAATTTGAAAAAGCTGTTCGTAAAGTTGTTCCAGACGTTCTTGACCTCTTGGTAACACCATTCGTAACACTTTTGGTTATGTCAATTCTTGGTTTGTTTATTATCGGACCAGTCTTCCACGTTGTTGAAAACTACATCCTTCTTGGAACAAAAGCACTCCTTAACTTGCCATTCGGTCTTGGTGGCTTCTTAATTGGTGGAGTTCACCAATTAATCGTCGTATCAGGTGTTCACCACATCTTCAACTTGCTTGAAGTTCAATTGCTTGCTGCTGACCACGCTAACCCATTCAACGCTATCATTACTGCAGCTATGACTGCTCAAGGTGCTGCAACTGTTGCCGTTGGTGTGAAAACTAAAAATCCTAAACTTAAAACTCTTGCTTTCCCAGCTGCTCTTTCTGCCTTCCTAGGTATTACTGAGCCTGCTATCTTCGGGGTTAACTTGCGTTATCGTAAACCATTCTTCCTTTCATTGATTGCTGGTGCAATCGGTGGTGGACTTGCTTCAATCCTTGGTCTTGCTGGTACTGGTAATGGTATTACAATCATCCCAGGTACAATGCTATACATCGGTAATGGACAACTTCCACAATACCTATTGATGGTAGCTGTATCATTTGCACTTGGTTTTGCTCTTACTTACATGTTTGGTTACCAAGATGAAGTAGAAGAAGTTTCAGGAGCAATTTCTGAAGCTGAAACTGACCGTTTAACAGAAGAAGCAGTAACTGGTACTCTTGCTTCACCTAGCGAAGGTACAATCCAAACACCAATCGTTGGTGACGTTGTTGCCCTTTCAAATGTAAATGACCCAGTCTTCTCAAGCGGAGCTATGGGACAAGGAATCGCTGTAAAACCTAGCCAAGATCTTGTTTACGCACCAGCTGATGCTGAAGTGACAATCGTCTTCCCAACAGGACATGCTTATGGTTTGAAAACTGCAAACGGAGCTGAAATCTTAATTCACGTTGGTATCGACACTGTTTCAATGAACGGTGAAGGATTCAACCAAAAAGTTGCCCAAGGTGACAAGGTTAAAGCTGGAGATGTTCTTGGAACATTTGACTCAGCTAAGATTGCTGCTGCAGGTCTTGATAACACAACAATGGTTATCGTAACAAACACTGCAGACTTTGCTTCAGTAAATCCAGTTGCTTCTGGAACAGTTGCTAAGGGTGATGCAATCATTGAAGTTAAAGCTTAATAAATCAAAAAAACGAACAAATGTTATGTTTGTTCGTTTTTGCTTGAATGGTAAAATTTACAGAGAAAAAACTAAAATATAGAGCAATTTTCCTTCTGGGAATATGCTATAATAGAGAAAATAAATACAAGAGGTTTATCATGACAAAACTATACGGAAGCTTGGAAGCAGGCGGTACAAAATTTGTCTGTGCTGTCGGAGATGAAAACTATAACGTTGTAGAAAAAGTACAATTTCCAACAACAACTCCTATCGAAACAATCGATAAAACCATCGAATTCTTCTCAAAATTTGAGAATCTTGCAGGACTAGCCATTGGTTCATTTGGTCCAATCGATATCGATAAAAAAACTCAAAAAAACTTACGGATTTATCACAACAACTCCAAAACCTAACTGGGCAAATGTCGACTTACTTGGTGCCCTTCGTCGCGCTCTAAACGTGCCTATGTATTTCACAACAGACGTAAACAGTTCTGCTTACGGTGAAGTGGTAGCTCGTAACAATGCCGGCGGTCGTATTGAAAACTTGGTTTATTACACAATTGGTACAGGTATCGGAGCCGGTGTTATCCAACGTGGTGAGTTTATCGGTGGTGTTGGTCACCCTGAAATGGGACACTACTATGTAGCAAAACACCCAATGGACGAGGAAAAAGAATTCAACGGTGTTTGTCCATTCCACAAAGGCTGTTTGGAAGGATTTGCGGCTGGACCAAGTTTGGAAGCTCGTACTGGTATTCGTGGTGAAAATATCGAACTTAACAACTCTGTCTGGGATGTTCAAGCTTACTATATCGCCCAAGCTGCAGTTAATGCTACCGTAACTTTCCGACCAGATGTTATCGTCTTTGGTGGAGGGGTCATGGCTCAACAACATATGCTTGACCGTGTACGTGAGAAATTTACCGTCTTGTTGAACGGTTATCTCCCAGTTCCAGATGTGCGTGACTATATCGTAACTCCAGCAGTTGCTGGCAATGGTTCAGCTACTCTAGGTAACTTCGTTCTTGCTAAGAGCGTTGCTAAATAAGAATATACAAAAACTCCCAACTTATATAAGTGGGAGTTTTGCTTTAGTCTTTTTCTATTTTGGTTTCCTGATGGAAAATATTTTGCCAAGTTTCGTGACGGCGCCAGATACTGGTATGAATGGTATCACCGACTTGATAGCGGATGAGTTTAGTCTTTTGACTGATAGAAGTTAAATGAAGCTCCTTGATAGCAGAGGTCAATTCTTTTTCAGCCTTATAGGCTCCCTTGTCTAGTTCTTGTCCATCTTGGCGGATATAAATAAAATCCTCAGCCAGTAACTCTTCCAGTTGATTTCCTTGGTCGATTAGTTGCTCTCTCATGAGCAATTTTTATAGACATTATCTAGAATTTCATCCTCAGGGATTGGTGCTGGTTCGATATGAATGTCTGTATCAAAGACACCAAATCGTTCTGATAACATGGATTCGACCTGGTCCGCAATTTCGTGACTTTCAAAAACAGAGAGATCTGGATTCATTTCCAGAGTGATGTCCAGATAAATGTTGCTTCCGTAGGTACGACCCCTTTGGGATTTGACCTTGCTAATCTTAGGAATTTCCATGATAGCTTTTTGATAATCTTCAAGCAAGTGTTCATCAAAACCATCAGAAAGGCTGAAGGATGACTCGATAAAGATGTCATAGGCTGTTTTGAGGATAAAGAAGGTGATGATAATCGCGACTAACTTATCCACGATTGGATAGTTGAAGCTACTAGCCAGGATAGCAATAGAAGTTCCAAGAGATGTCACGGCATCTGACAGATTGTCCTTAGCTGCAGCCTTAAGGGCCTTGGACTTAGACTGTTTGCTCAGATGGGTATTGTAGAGATAAACGGCAAACATGATGATAGCAGAGATGACCCCTAGAGTCGCCCCAAGTGGGTCAATGACCGTTTGCTCTCGGCTAAGTATCTTTTGGATGGTATCGCGTAGAACGTCAAAACCAACGTAAAACATGATGATGGAAGTGATGAGACTTGCCAAGTCCTCGATTTTCCAGTGACCAAAGCGATGATCTCTATCTGCCGGTTGGCGAGCCAAACGAATCCCGATTAGAAGGGCTACATTTCCAACGATATCTGAAACGTTGTTAAAACCATCAGCCACCAAACTGGACGAATGGAGTAGGTGGCCGGTTGCTAGCTTGGCTGCAGACAAGAATAGATAGGTTAAAATGCTGATAATGGCACCACGCTCAGCCAATTTTAAGTTTGAAACCGATTGATTCATCTAACTCCCCTTCTAGCGTTTTAGTATTCTTTCATTATACTGGTTTTTCCATGGAAAAATTCAAATGGATGGAGATGATAGAATAAAATATAAAAATACTTTTTTTTAAAAAAAGAAAACGTGTTAAAATATTATTCGTACCATTATACTTTTTTTATAAAAAAATATTATCAGATAACTTTAATTTTCATTCTAGCACCTAATTCACTTGCAGAGATAAGTTGACTATACTATATAGTATAGTTGAAATAGGTAGATTTAAACACAATCGGATTAATACTAATACTGATGCTAGCTATCTTAAAAACAAGATTTAAGACCAAACTTATAATGTTTGTTGTTCATTGATCATTTTAACATGAATCTATTCACCCGTTGAAAAACTATTTTTAGATATTCTTATGCTTATATGATGATTATTCCTTTATTGCCTTTTAATTTATGTTAAAGAAGAAAAAAACTGAAAAACTAGAAAGACTTTAGAATAATGACAATTTCTATAATAATTCCTTGCTTTTAACGAAGAAGAATCTATCCCTGATTTTTCAGAGAAGTTGAAAAAAATTGCTTTACAGATTCATGAAGATATAGAATATATTTTTGTTGATGATGGTTCAAAAGATGGAACTCTATCTATTTTAAGAAAGTTGAGTAGTGAACATAACCGAGTCAATTATGTGTCTTTCTCACGCAATTTTGGTAAAGAGGCTGCTCTCTATGCTGGATTGAAGCAAGCAAAGGGAGACTATGTTGCAGTCATGGATGCGGATCTTCAGGATCCACCAGAGTTATTAGTCCAAATGAAATCTATACTAGATGAAGATGAAGATATTGACTGTGTAGGAAGCTACCGTGTTAATCGTAAGGGAGAACCATTTATCCGTTCGATTTTTGCAAAATTATTTTACCGTATCATTAATAAAATTAGTCAGTTAAATATTGTTGATGGTGCACGTGATTTTCGCTTGATGCGTCGTCAAATGGTAGATGCAATATTGGAGCTATCTGAATATAATCGCTTTTCAAAAGGTATCTTTGCTTGGGTTGGCTTTAAAACTAAATATTTAGAATATAATAATGTTGAACGGGTGGCAGGAAATACTTCGTGGAGTTTTTGGTCTCTATTTAAATACTCACTTGAAGGAATAATTAACTTTTCAGATGCTCCGCTTAATATCTCATTTTTCATGGGAGGATTGGTGTGTTTAGTGTCCTTTATCTTAATGTTCTTAATTGTGGTTAGAACTTTGATAATGGGAAATCCTACTTCAGGGTGGACTTCAATTATGACAGTTATCCTTTTCTTAGTGGCCTACAATTGCTCTCAATTGGTATTATGGGTAAATATATTGGTAAAATATTTCTAGAAACCAAAAAAAGACCTATATATTTGGTAAAGGAGAAAACTCGTGAAAATTTGTAAATGATATTTATTTAGTTATTTACTCAGATAGATATTAATCTTCATTTTATTTATATATGAGTTAGTACGAACTATGTATAGCCACTATATTGATGATTCAGATAGTTATTTCAAAATATGAGGTTAACATTGTTTAAGAAATATTTAAGAGTATTTTATAAACAATAATTAGGATTCACTACTTTTTAGTTAGAGGAATATTTTTTTGGAATGCTGTATTAGAAAGTACTTAGCGTACATTTAAAAATTAATTTCTATCATAAAGAGAATCCAAGTCTTTAGAATAGTTAGTGTTGTCGGACTGAAATCGTATCCACAAGGTGGATGTTTAAAAGCTATATAGTGTTATTTTTTTTTCTTACATTACGTTCTAAAAACTACATCTCACCAAATTTTGTATAGAAAAGGTCTATTATTCAGGCATTAGTGAAGCAAACATAAAAAAAGGTCGATACAATGAAAAACTTTTTAACAATTTTTAAAAAAATAACATCATTATTTTTATAAATTTATCTTCTATTTAACATCCGCTATTCTTTCAGGGCTAATTTTGTCCTCTTTTGTATTTACAGTATATATGCCTCTATCTGCAAAGGAAAAAATTGAGTTCTCTTATTCAACTTGGTATTTTCCAATACTAATTCTTCTGTTTATACTGTTAATTTTTTTAAAAAGTAAAAAAAGTTAATCGAAAAAAATCTCATCGAAAAAAATTATTTTTTTAATCTTGTCCATTGTCTATTTTGTTTTAGGACTCTTTCTTATAATTCGTATAGTTGGTGGATTAAGAGCAGATGCTTCCATTGTTTTTAATGCTGCGGCAGATTTTAATAACGGTGTTTTTAATAGATTAACTGAAAAAGGTGGTTATCTGTATGTAAATCCACATCAATTAGGATTAACAACATTTGAAAGAATTTATGCTGTCTTATTTAAGTTCTTTAAGAATGAAAAAAATTTATTTACTTTTTTTAACCTCCTCTTTATTCTAGGAACAAATTTCCTTATTTATAAAAATTACTTTCAAACTTTTTTTAAGAATAAGTTAATAACAAATTATACCATCCTTTTTATCATTCTTGTTTTTTTCCCACATTTTTTTCTTTCAATTATTTGCGTATGGAACTATCCTAGGGTTATTTTTTTTGTTTTTATTGGGATACTATCATCTTTTTAAAAATATAATGAAACGTCACACTTTTTCTAATGCAATGATTAGTATACTATGTTTTGCTTTAGCATGTCTGATTAGAAATAATTATTTCATTTTCATTATCGCAATTACATTGATACAAGTTTTTCAATTTCTTAGAAAAATGTTAATTGGCGGAAATTAATTGTAACATTCTTAATAGTAATAAGTATTCCTATGTCATCATTCCTTTTGAAAAGCTATTATCAAAGTATTACTCATATTCCTATTTCTCAAGGGACACCTATGCTTGCTTATATTACTATGGGGACGCAGGATAGTCCTGTTGCACCTAGTATTGGAGGTTGGTGGGATGGTTACAACTCATGGTTACTAGAAAATAATGATTTTTAATCGACCTAAAGCTGTCGAACAAGCAAAAAATGATCTTAAAAAAAATATGCTAACTTTCTATAATCAACCGATGTATGCAGTAGAATTTTTCTATAAAAAAATTCTATCAACATGGTTGGAACCAACTTTCCAATCTGTATGGACTGGTCCTCTTCCTGACTTAGGGAATGCCCAGAATTCTAGCATTTTGAAGAGTATTTATGAAGAAAAAAATGGATATTATTTTTTGAATTCTTTTGGTAAAGTTCTTACTGTTTCAATCTATTTACTAACAGTGATTTCTGTAGTCTATAATATTAGGAGTAAAAAGTTTTCTCCTTTTTGAACTGTTTACAATTGTTTTTCTTTCTCGGAGGGTTCTTTTTCCATATCTTATGGGAAACAAAGAGTCAGTATGTCTACATCTATGTCCTGCTTTTGATTCCTACTGCAGCTAAAGGATTAGAGAAAGTGGAGGCAATACCAATCTTTAAAAAGGATTGCAGACGGGGGTCATAGCCAAATCTCTAAAAATACTTAGCTAACAATGGATGGGATTATTAGTCAGTCTATTAAACGGATTCGCTTGATTACCAGCTTGGGATTCATAATATCACTTTTTTTAGTCTTTTAATGATAATTTGAATTTTTGTGGAATAATATTGTTGATACTGCTATTACTGGATGGGTATGGATATAGTGATAGTAAGTTTACTTGGAAATATTCAACTGATTAGTCTTGGTGTAATCGAGGAATATATTGGAAAAATCTATCTAGAAACGAAACAACGTCCAAGATATATTATCAGCGACCGCACCTATGATGAGAGTGATGAGTAACCCCACCTCAAAAACTTGAAAAACTTTTTGAAAATCTGATATAATAGAACTACTCAAGGGAGTAGCTGGCGGTTAACCGCGATAGTGTCGTCATTACGAATTATTTCCGGCACTATATTAAACAGCGAGACTTGTTTTTTTAAAAAACAGGTCTCTTTTTTTGTAAAAAGAGGCCAAAAAGGAGGAGACTGTTTTGTCGAAAGAACAAAATAAAGACTTGTTTTACACACAGACCTCAGAAGAAGTCCTAAAGAACTTGGACTCATCTATCGAAGGTTTGTCAACTGCTCAAGCTCAAGAACGCTTAGCGACTTATGGTCGAAATGAGTTGGAAGAGGGCGAGAAACGTAGTCTACTAGCTAAATTCCTTGATCAATTTAAGGATTTGATGATTATCATCTTGCTTGCGGCAGCGGCACTTTCTGTGATTACAGAAGGAATGGACGGTCTAACGGATGCCATTATCATCTTGGCCGTTGTTGTCTTGAATGCTGCTTTTGGGGTTTTACCAAGAAGGGCAAGCAGAAGCAGCCATTGAAGCTCTGAAAAAAATATGTCTAGCCCGATGGCTCGTGTTCGTCGTGATGATCATGTTATTGAGATTGACTCAAAAGAATTGGTCCCCTAGGGGATATCGTCTTGCTTGAAGCGGGAGATGTCGTGCCTGCAGATATGCGTTTGTTTGAAGCAGCTTCTCTTAAAATAGAAGAAGCAGCTCTTACAGGGAGTCTGTGCCAGTTGAAAAAAAGATGTGACAGGACTTGTTGAAGCAGATGCTGGTATCGGGGATCGTGTTAACATGGGTTACCAAAAACTCAAACGTAACATACGGTCGTGGTATTGGTGTCGTGACCAACACTGGTATGTACACAGAAGTTGGTAAGATTGCGGACATGTTGGCCAACGCAGACGAAACAGAAACACCGTTGAAGCAAAGCTTGGAACAATTATCTAAGGCCTTGACTTACTTAATCATTGTGATTGCAGTGATTACCTTCTTGGTTGGTGTCTTTGTTCGTGGCGAACATCCATTAGAAGGCTTGATGGTGGCGGTTGCCCTTGCGGTTGCAGCTATTCCAGAAGGGCTTCCTGCTATTGTAACCATCGTTCTATCTTTGGGAACTACAACCCTTGCCAAACGGAATTCTATCGTCCGTAAATTGCCAGCGGTTGAAACGCTTGGTTCAACAGAAATCATCGCATCTGATAAAAACAGGTACTTTGACCATGAACCAAATGACGGTTGAAAAAAAGTTTATACCAACGGTCAATTGCAAAGCTCTGCAACAGAAATTGCGGCTAGCAACAATACCCTTCGTGTCATGAACTTTGCCAACGATACCAAGGTAGACCCATCTGGCAAATTGATCGGTGACCCAACTGAAACTGCTCTTGTACAGTTTGGTTTTGGATCACAACTTTGATGTTCGTGAAGTCTTGAAGGATGAGCCACGTGTTGCTGAATTACCATTTGACTCAGACCGTAAAGCTTATGTCGACTATCCATAAGGAATCTGACGGTTCTTACTTTATCGCTGTCAAGGGTGCACCTGACCAATTACTCAAGCGTGTGACTCGTATCGAAGTCAATGGGGAAGTTCGCCCAATCACAGAAGAAGATAAAAAAATGCCATCCTTGCAACCAACAAAGACTTGGCTAAACAAGCCCTTCGTGTCTTGATGATGGCTTACAAGACAAGTAACGAAATTCCAACCTTGGAATCTGAAAATCGTTGAGTCTGACCTCATCTTCTCTGGTTTGGTCGGCATGATTGACCCTGAGCGTCCCAGAAGCTGCAGAAGCTGTACGTGTCGCTAAAGAAGCAGGTATCCGTCCGATTATGATCACTGGTGACCACCAAGATACAGCGGAAGCTATCGCTAAACGTCTCGGTATCATCGATCCAAATGATACAGAAGACCATGTCTTCACTGGTGCTGAGTTGAATGAACTCACTGATGAAGAATTCCAAAAAGTCTTCAAGCAATACTCTGTTTACGCTCGTGTATCGCCTGAGCACAAGGTTCGGATCGTGAAAGCATGGCAAAAAGAAGGTAAGGTTGTTGCCATGACTGGTGACGGGGTCAACGATGCGCCATCACTTAAGACAGCTGACATTGGTATCGGTATGGGGATTACAGGTACAGAGGTTTCTAAGGGAGCTTCTGATATGGTCCTTGCCGATGATAACTTTGCAACTATTATCGTAGCGGTTGAAGAAGGACGTAAGGTCTTCTCAAATATCCAAAAATCCATCCAATACCTCTTGTCTGCTAATATGGCTGAAGTTTTCACCATCTTCTTTGCAACATTGTTAGGTTGGGATGTGCTTCAACCGGTGCATTTGCTATGGATTAACCTGGTAACAGATACGCTACCAGCCATCGCCCTTGGTGTGGAACCAGCTGAGCCAGGCGTCATGACTCACAAACCTCGTGGGCGTAAGTCTAACTTCTTTGATGGTGGTGTCTTCGGAGCAATCATTTATCAAGGGATTTTCCAAACTATGCTAGTTTTAGGTGTTTATGGTTGGGCTCTTCTCTTCCCAGAACATCAAAGTCATACTGAAATCCATGCGGATGCCCTTACCATGGCTTTTGCAACTCTCGGTTTGATCCAATTGCTCCATGCCTTTAACGTTAAGTCGGTTTACCAATCTATCTTTAAAGTGGGACTCTTTACGAACAAGACCTTTAACTGGTCTATCCCAGTTGCCTTTGTCCTCTTTGTGGTGACAATTTTGGTTCCTGGATTTAATAATCTCTTCCACGTTTCAAACTTGAGCTTGACTCAATGGATGGTTGTTGCCGTAGGAGCACTTATGATCGTGGTCCTTGTTGAGATTGTTAAAAGCAGTTCAACGAGCACTTGGAAAAAGATAAAAACGCTAATTTTAAACAATTATGAAAAAGTCATCTTCGGATGGCTTTTTTTGTTTTAATGTAAAGATAAACTGAAATAATACTCAATGAAAAATCAAAGAGTAAACTAGTAAGAGAGCTGCAGGTTGCTCAAAAACACCGTTTTGAGGTTGTGGATAGAACTGACGAAGTCAGTAACACATATACGGCAAGGTGAAGCTGACGTGGTTTAAATTTGATTTTCGAAGAGTATATTTTTGTGCTATAATCAAGTTGAGAAAATAGATGGAGGAATAGTAGTTGGAAAAGAAAAATTGTCAAAAGATATCTTGTTTTTTTGTCGCAGGTATCCCAGACTGCTAGTCAGGAAGATTTACCCCTAGCAAAGGATTTGCAGGATACCCTATTGGCTAACCGAGAAAGCTGTGTTGGACTAGCGGCCAATATGATTGGGAGTGCAAAAAAAGCGCGTCGTTATTTTTTTAATATCGGAATGATTCCCATGGTTATGTTTAATCCAGTTCTCCAATCTTTTGAAGGGTCATACGAGACAGAGGAAGGTTGTTTGTCTTTGGCAGGTGTAAGGCCAACAACTCGGTATGAAAAAGATTACAGTGAGCTTATCAGGGATATTCATTGGAAAGAGCAGACCATTACCCTGACAGGCTTTTCCTGCTCAGATCTGTCAGCATGAATTGGATCATTTGGAAGGTCGTATTATTTAAGCTGAAATCCTTGGTAGTCCTAAAAAAATATGCTACACTATCACTATGAAAAATTCTAATCCCAACCGCAAAAAGAAATGAATACCGAAATCCCTAGTTTAGAGGCTAAACCATTGTGTCCTGAAAGTCAGGCAGTGCTGAATGAATTGGCAAGATTTTTCTGCCCAAGGGCTGGAGAACTTTTACAAAATATCCGCCGAAAAAGCGCAAGAGGAGTACGACCATATCCAGGCCTTGAAAAATGGAACCGCGACAAACTATCCAGCCTTGCACCTCTTTGATGGACTCATGTATCGCAACATCAAACGGGAACGATCTCACCAAGGAGGAGCAAATATATCTGGAGAAACACCTCATGATAACGTCAGCTCTCTATGGTGTGATTCCAGCCTTTGAACCCGATTGCACCTCACAGACTGGACTTTTTGATGAAACTCAAAGGTTGCTGGAAAAAAAGCCTGAAAAAGTCACTGGCAGGCAGCCTATGAGGAATCAATGAAAGATGAGGATTTAATCTTTTTCTCTTGTCTTCGGAGTTTGAAACTGTCTTCCCTAAAGAAATCCGTGAGAAAAAATGGTGACCTTCAAGTTCATGGAAGAAAGAGATGGGAAAACTAAAAAAATCCACTCAACCATTTCTAAAAAAAGCTAGAGGAGCCTTTTTTTGACAGCCTTGATGGAAGGTCAGGTAACTTCGGTTGAAGAGATTAAAAAAAGCTCAGCTTTGCGGGTTTCAATTATCGAGAAGACTTGTCTAGTGATAAGGAATTGGACTTTGTAAAATAGAATGAAAGAAGAGCTTGCTCCCTATCTTTATAGGAGCAAGCTTTTTTTTATGATTTGAGTCTTGCTATTTTTTTTATTTAGAATGGTAGGAATTTTTCACACAATTTTTGGTATAATAGGACTATTAGAAAATTTCGAGGAGACAAACATGTCAGTTAAGATTGCTTTACTTGGATTTGGTACAGTAGCCAGTGGTGTGCCATTCTTGCTAAAGGAAAAATAGAGAAAAAAATTGTTCAAGCAGCCCAGTCAGAAATTGAAGTAGCTAAAGTTTTTGGTCAAAGACGATCAAGAGAAAGCCCGCTTGCTTGAAGCAGGAAATGATTTTAATTTTGTAACAAATATCGATGAAATCTTGTCAGACAAAGACATCACGATCGTTGTTGAGTTGATGGGGCGTATCGAACCTGCTAAAAACATTTATCACTCGTGCTTTAGAAGCAGGAAAACACGTCGTGACAGCTAACAAGGATCTTTTTAGCAGTCCATGGTGCAGAATTGCTTGAGGTAGCCAAAGCTCACAATGTTGCCCTATACTATGAAGCAGCTGTTGCAGGAGGAATCCCAATCCTTCGTACCTTGGTTAACTCACTAGCATCAGACAAAAATCACACGTGTTCTTGGGTGTTGTGAACGGAACATCTAACTTCATGATGACCAAAAATGGTAACAGAAGGCTGGTCTTATGAAGATGCTTTTGGCAGAAGCCCAACGACTTGGCTTTGCTGAAAGCGACCCTACCAATGACGTTGACGGGATTGATGCAGCCTACAAGATGGTTATCCTCAGCCAGTTTGCATTTTGGGAATGAATGTTAAGTTTGAAGATGTAGGCCACCAAGGGAATTCGCAACATTACTCCAGAAGATGTAGCAGTAGCTCAAGAACTTGGTTATGTAGTCAAATTGGTTGGTTCTGTTGAAGAAACAGCATCTGGAATTGCTGCTGAGGTTACGCCAACCTTCCTTCCTAAAGAACATCCACTTGCGAGTGTTAACGGTGTTATGAATGCAGTCTTTGTAGAGTCTATCGGTATCGGGCGAGTCTATGTACTATGGACCAGGTGCTGGTCAAAAACCAACTGCAACAAGTGTTGTGGCTGATATTGCCCGCATCGTTCGTCGTCTGAATGATGGAACAATTGGAAAAGCCTTTAATGAATACAGCCGTCCAGTAGTCTTGGCTAAGCCAGAAGATGTCAAAGCCAACTACTATTTCTCAATCTTGGCTCCAGATTCAAAAGGTCAAGTCTTGAAATTGGCTGAGCTCTTTAATGCAGAAGATATTTCCTTCAAGCAAATCCTTCAAGATGGTAAGCAAGAAGGCAAGGCTCGTGTTGTCATCATCACTCATAAAATCAACAAGGCACAGCTTGAAAATATTACAGACGCTTTGAAGGGTGTAGCCGAGTTTGAACTTCTCAACACCTTCAAGGTTTTAGGAGACTAAGATGAAGATTATTGTACCTGCTACAAGTGCCAATGTGGGTCCTGGTTTTGACTCTGTTGGTGTAGCTGTAACTAAGTATCTAGAAATTCAGGTTTGTGAGGAACGTGAAGAATGGATGATTGAGCATCAACTAGGCAAATGGATTCCACGTGATGAACGTAATCTTTTGCTGAAGATTGCTCTACAAATTGTTCCAGACCTCCAACCTAGACGTCTGAAGATGGTCAGTGATATTCCGCTTGCGCGTGGACTAGGTTCATCGAGCTCGGTCATCGTTGCTGGGATTGAACTGGCAAATCAACTCGGAAACTTGAAACTAAGCAAACATGAAAAATTACAATTGGCGACTAAGATTGAAGGGCATCCTGATAATGTTGCACCAGCTATCTATGGAAATCTCGTCATTGCGAGCTCAGTTGAAGGTCAGGTTTCAGCTGTTGTGGCGCCTTTCCCAGAGTGTGCCTTTCTAGCTTATATTCCAAACTATGAATTGCGAACTCGAGATAGTCGTGGTGTCTTGCCTAAGAAAACTTTCTTACAAGGAAGCTGTTGCAGCAAGTTCTATCGCCAATGTGGCTATTTGCAGCCCTACTGACTGGAGATATGGTCAAAGCTGGCCAAGCTATTGAGAGTGACCTCTTTCCATGAGCGTTACCGTCAAGAACTGGTGAGAGAATTTTGCGACAATCAAGAAAGTTGCCAAGAGAAAATGGTGCTTATGCGACCTACCTGTCTGGTGCTGGTCCCAACTGTTATGGTCTTGGCTGATCCTGACAAGATGCCTAAGATTAAAGGCTGAGCTTGAAAAAGCAACCGTTTCAAAAGGCAAGCTTCATGATTTGCAAGTAGATACACAAGGCGTTCGCGTCGAAGCAAAAATAAACAGAACAATAGGATGGGGAAACTCTCTATTAGAGGGCTTCCTGTCCTTTTTTTGAAAAATGAAACATGGGATATAAATTGTTTCCCGTGTTTAGCGACCGACAGAAGGTCAAGGAGGATTTGAAATGGCAGAAATATATTTAGCAGGTGGTTGCTTTTTGGGGCTTGGAAGAATACTTTTTCACGTATTTCTGGAGTACTGCAAACAAGTGTTGGTTATGCCAATGGTCAAGTTGAAACTACCAATTATCAACTGATCAAAAGAAACAGATCACGCAGAGACAGTGCAAGTCGTCTACGATGAAAAAGGTGGTATCGCTTCGTGAGATCTTGCTCTATTATTTCCGAGTCATTGATCCACTATCTGTCAACCAACAAGGGAATGACCGTGGTCGTCAATACCGCACAGGGATTTATTACCTAGAAGAAAGCTGATCTACCAACGATCAATACAGTAGTTCGCGAACAAGAACTCCTCATCGGTCGTAAAATTGCAGTAGAAGTGGAGAAACTACGTCACTACATCTTGGCTGAAGACTATCACCAAGACTATCTCAAGAAAAAAATCCTGGTGGCTATTGCCACATTGATGTGAGGGATGCTGAGAAACCACTGATAGATGCCGCCAACTATGAAAAAAACCTAGTCAGGCAGTTTTTACGAGAACAACTGTCTGAAGAGTCCTATAGAGTAACGCAAGAGGCAGCAACGGAAGCTCCCTTTAGCAATGCCTACGACCAAACTTTTGAGGAAGGAATTTATGTCGATATCACGACTGGTGAGCCCCTCTTCTTTGCCAAGGATAAGTTTGCCTCAGGGCTGTGGTTGGCCAAGTTTTAGCCGACCTATTTCCAAGGAACTCATTCATTACTACCAGGACTTGAGTCATGGTATGGAGCGTATCGAAGTTCGTTCACGTTCAGGAAATGCACACTTGGGACATGTCTTTACAGATGGACCACAGGAACTAGGTGGTTTACGCTATTGTATCAATTCTGCATCCTTACGGTTTCATTGCTAAGGATGAAATGGAAGAGGCTGGCTATGGCTACCTGCTTCCATATTTGAACAAGTAAAAAGATGGTGGTTTTTCCACCTTCTTCATTTTGGAATAGAAGGGACTCATGAAACAATTACTTTCTTACTTTAAACCCCATAAACAATAAGAAAAGTTGCCTTCGGGTGACTTTTTTTGTTACAATAGCTAGAAAAAAATTGTGATATTTAAATTGTAACTTAGAGAAGGAGAAGCACCATGAAAGTCTATCAGCATGTAAATATCGTGACTTGTGACCAAGATTTCCACGTCTATCTGGATGGGATTTTAGCTGTCAAAGAATCTAAAGTCGTCTATGTCGGTCAGGAAAATCAAGAGATTCTCGAGCAAGCAGAACACATCATAGATTATCAAGGTGCCTGGATTATGCCTGGCTTGGTTAACTGCCATACCCACTCTGCTATGACAGGTTTGAGAGGCATTCGTGATGATAGTAATCTCCATGAATGGCTAGAGGACTATATCTGGCCAGCTGAGGCAGAGTTCACGCCAGAGATGACCACAAAGGCCGTCAAAGAGGCTCTGACTGAAATGCTCTTATCAGGAACGACAACCTTCAATGACATGTATAATCCTAATGGAGTGGATATAGCTAAGATTTATGAGGTAGTCAAGGCTTCCAAGATGCGTTGCTATTTCTCTCCAACCCTCTTTTCTTCAGATGTGGAGACGACGGCTGAAACTATAGCCAGAACTCGTGCTGTTATCGAGATAATCAAAGGCTATCAGGATCCAAATTTCAAGGTTATGGTGGCCCCTCACTCGCCCTACAGTTGTAGTCGAGATTTGCTGGAGGCAAGTCTTGAGCTAGCAAAAGAAGAAAATATTCCTCTTCATATCCACGTGGCAGAAACCCAGGAAGAGTCAGGCATTATCCTGAAACGTTATGGCAAAAGACCAATAGCCTTTCTAGATGAACTTGGCTATTTAGACCATAAAGCTGTCTTTGCCCATGGTGTGGAAATAAATGAAGCAGAAATTACCCGCTTGGCAGATTCACAAGTTGCTATCGCCCACAATCCTATCAGCAACCTCAAGCTAGCCTCAGGCATTGCACCAGTCGTCCAACTTCAAAAAGCAGGAGTAGCAGTTGGTATTGCAACTGATTCAGTTGCTTCTAACAATAACCTGGATATGTTTGAGGAAGGGCGGACTGCAGCACTCTTGCAGAAGATGAAGAGTGGTGATGCCAGCCAATTTCCAATCGAAACTGCCCTCAAGGCACTGACGATCGAGGGTGCTAAGGTACTAGGAATGGAAGACGAGATTGGTAGTTTAGAAGTCGGCAAGCAGGCTGATTTTCTCGTCATTCAGCCCCAAGGTAAAATCCATCTCCAACCTCAAGAAAACATGCTGTCTCACCTAGTCTATGCTGTCAAATCTAGTGATGTTTCAGATGTCTATATTGGTGGAGAACAAGTTGTGAAAGACGGACATGTACTAACTGTTAACTTGTAAAAATAAGCATAAAATCTCTAAATCTCATGAGAAAAACCTTATGAGATTTTCTTATTTTACTAGTAATATCAAGGCTTTTACTAAGTATTCAAGTCTTGTATTTAGAAATTTTCAAAAAGCAAATTAGATAAATAAGAGAACTTATGGTATAATAAAAAGATACAAAAAGGAGTATTTATGGACATTTCAGAAATCCGTCAAAAAATTGACGCCAATCGTGAAAAATTAGCTTCTTTTAGGGGGTCTCTTTGACCTCGAAAGGTTAGAAGAAGATATTGCCATTTTGGAAAACAAAATGACTGAGCCTGATTTTTGGAACGATAATATCGCGGCCCAAAAAACATCGCAAGAATTAAACGAACTAAAAAACACCTATAATACTTTCCACAAGATGGAAGAATTGCAGGATGAAGTTGAAATCTTACTAGACTTTTTGGCAGAGGATGAATCTGTCCGTGAAGAGTTAATCGAGCAGCTGGGGACTTTGGACCAAATGATGACCAGCTACGAGATGACCCTTCTTTTGTCTGAGCCTTATGACCATAACAATGCTATCCTTGAGATTCACCCAGGATCTGGAGGAACAGAGGCTCAGGATTGGGGCGATATGCTCCTTCGGATGTATACTCGCTATGGAAATGCCAAGGGATTCAAGGTTGAGATTTTGGATTACCAAGCAGGTGATGAAGCGGGAATCAAGTCAGTGACCCTATCATTCGAAGGGCCAAATGCTTATGGCCTCCTCAAGTCAGAGATGGGAGTTCACCGTTTGGTGCGTATCTCACCATTTGACTCAGCCAAACGTCGCCACACCTCTTTACTTCTGTAGAAGTTATGCCAGAATTGGATGATACCATCGAAGTAGATATCCGAGAAGATGATATCAAGATGGATACTTTCCGCTCAGGTGGAGCAGGTGGACAGAACGTCAACAAGGTTTCGACCGGTGTTCGTTTGACTCATATTCCGACAGGAATTGTCGTAGCATCGACTGTTGACCGTACCCAGTACGGAAACCGCGACCGTGCTATGAAGATGCTTCAAGCTAAACTCTACCAAATGGAGCAAGAAAAAAAAGCTGCTGAGGTAGATTCACTTAAGGGAGAGAAAAAAGAAATTACATGGGGAAGCCAAATTCGCTCCTATGTATTTACCCCTTATACTATGGTCAAAGACCATCGTACTAGCTTTGAAGTTGCGCAAGTAGATAAGGTAATGGATGGAGACCTAGACGGTTTCATCGATGCTTATCTAAAATGGCGTATTAGTTAATAGAAAGGAAGTCACATGTCAATCATTGAAATGAGAGATGTTGTCAAAAAGTATGACAACGGGACTACAGCCCTACGTGGCATCACTGTAAATATCGATGCAGGAGAATTTGCCTACATCGTAGGACCTTCAGGTGCAGGGAAATCAACTTTTATCCGTGCCTTGTATCGTGAGGTAAAAGTCGACAAAGGGAGCTTGCAAGTTGCTGGCTATAACCTTGTTAAAATTAAAAAGAAAGATGTTCCAATGTTACGTAGAAACGTAGGAGTGGTCTTTCAGGACTACAAACTGTTACCAAAGAAAACTGTTTATGAGAACATTGCCTACGCAATGGAGGTAGTTGGGGAAAGACGTCGTAATATCAAAAAACGTGTTATGGAAGTCTTGGATCTTGTTGGTTTGAAACACAAGGTGCGTTCGTTCCCTAATGAACTTTCGGGTGGTGAGCAACAGCGTATCGCCATTGCCCGTGCTATCGTAAACAATCCTAAGGTTTTGATTGCCGACGAACCAACAGGGAACTTGGACCCAGATAACTCATGGGAAATCATGAATCTCTTGGAACGAATCAATCTTCAAGGTACAACAGTATTGATGGCGACCCACAACAGTCAAATCGTAAATACCTTACGCCACCGCGTTATTGCCATCGAAAATGGTCGCGTGGTACGTGATGAAGCGAAAGGAGAGTACGGATACGATGATTAGTAGATTTTTCCGTCACCTATTTGAGTCTTTAAAGAGTTTAAAGCGTAATGGGTGGATGACCATTGCTGCCATTAGTTCAGTAATGATCACCTTGACCTTGGTTGCAATCTTTGCTTCAGTTATCTTTAACACTGCAAAATTAGCAACTGATATTGAAAACAACGTCCGTGTAATGGTGTATATCCGTAAGGATGTTGAGGATAATAGTGAAACGATTGTAAAAGAAGGCCAAACAGTTACCAATAATGACTACCACAAGGTCTATAACGCCCTAAAGTCTATGTCAGCAGTTAAGAATGTCACTTTCTCAAGTAAGGAAGAACAGTATGACAAGTTGACTGAAACCATGGGTGAAGAGTGGAAAGTCTTTGAAGGAGATGCCAATCCCCTTCACGATGCCTATATTGTAGATACCAATTCACCAAGTGATGTTAAGAAAGTAGCTGAAGATGCTAAAAAGATTGAAGGTGTTTCTGAGGTCCAAGACGGTGGTGCCAATACAGAACGTCTCTTCAAGTTGGCTTCATTTATCCGTGTTTGGGGCTTGGTTATTGCAGGACTCTTGATCTTTATCGCAGTCTTCCTGATTTCAAATACCATCCGAATCACTATCATTTCACGTAGTCGTGAAATTCAGATTATGCGTTTGGTTGGTGCTAAAAACAGCTACATCCGTGGACCATTCTTGCTGGAAGGTGCCTTTATCGGATTGTTGGGAGCAGCTCTTCCATCAGTTTTGGTTTACTTTATCTATAATAAAGTCTTCCAATCTGTTAACCCGTCATTGGTTGGTCAAAACCTATCATTGATTACACCTGACATCTTTAATCCAGTTATGATCGGTCTTTTGTTTGTTATCGGTATTTGTATTGGATCACTTGGATCAGGGATTTCAATGCGCCGATTCTTGAAAATCTAAGACAATCTTATATAAAAAATATAAAAAAGCAGGATGCAATCAAGAACTCACTGAGTCTGATTGCCCTGCTTTTTCTTTTTATCTCTATAGCCAGTCGCTTGCCAATTTTGGGGAAACAGTGTATGATAGGAAAGTACCTTTTAGTCTAAATCAAGAAAAATGAGGATAAGATGAAACAATTTTTGGAAAAGCTGAGTATACTCTCCCTGTCACTAGTATTGATCACATCGTTTTCAATCTCAAGTGCTCTGCCAGCTATGTTTGACTATTATCAGGGCTATTCTACAGGTCAAGTTGAGCTCTTAGTTAGCTTACCTTCCTTCGGGATTATGGCTATGCTTTTGCTGAATGGAGTTTTGGAACGAATCTTCCCTGAACGCCTCCAATTGACCCTTGGTCTCTTAATTTTATCGATTAGCGGGACTGCACCTTTCTGGTATCAGGGTTACTATTTTGTCTTTGCGACACGCCTACTTTTCGGGATCGGTGTAGGGATGCTCAATGCCAAGGCTATTTCAATTATCAGTGAACGCTATCACGGGAAAACTCGTATCCAAATGCTTGGTTTTCGTGGGTCTGCCGAAGTCGTAGGAGCATCCATCTTAACCTTAGCAGTTGGTCAACTCTTAGCATATGGCTGGACAGCTAGTTTCTTGGCCTATGCCGCAGGCTTGGTGGTCTTGGTGCTCTTTCTTTTATTTGTCCCTTACAACAAGGAAGAAATTCATGAGTCCAAGCATCAGACAGAAGAAGCTGTAAGATTGACTGCTTCTATGAAAAAGCTCATTTTCTTCCTTGCTATTGCAGCCGCAGTGATTGTATGTACCAATACTGCTATCACCTTCCGCATCCCTAGTCTTATGATTGAGGCAGGCTTTGGGGATGCTCAGTTGTCCAGTTTGGTACTTAGTGCTATGCAGTTGATTGGGATTCTAGCTGGGATCAGCTTTTCTTTCCTGATCTCGACCTTCAAGGAAAGACTTCTATTGGTCGCTGGTGTCACTTTTGGTATCGGGCAAATCATCATTGCTCTTTCCCCTTCACTCTGGGTGGTGGTTGCAGGTTCTATCCTAGGAGGATTTGCCTACAGCATTGCTCTGACGACAGTCTTTCAGTTGATATCTGAGCGAATCCCAGCAAAACTCCTCAATAAAGCAACTTCATTTGCTGTTTTGGGATGTTCTTTTGGAGCATCATTAACACCCTTCGTTCTTTCAGGGATTGGCTTGGTGACTACAGATGGTCGATTGACCTTTATTATCCTAGGAGCATGGATGGTTGCAACATCAGTCATTGTTTCTATTTTATTGAAAAAAGAAGTTTAACAAAAAACTCAAGGATGTAGGTTCCTTGAGTTTTTTTGTACTAGCTAAACATCTGCCAAAAGTAATCAATGATATAGGTCAAACCATAGGTATAAACCACTAAGGTAAAAGGCTTTGTCAAGATGATAATGGTCATGTAGCGTTTGAAACTCATCTTGGTCAGGGCAGCCAGCATACAGAGAAAGTCCGCAGGACTGACAGGCCAGATCATCATAAAGATAAAGAATCGGTCAAAGCGATTGCCCTTGTCTAACCAACCGATATACTTGTCATAGGTCCGTTTGCTGACGACTGATTGAACAAAAGGCGCACCATAGAGCCTTACTAAGTAAAAGATAATCGCACAACCAATGACAATTCCAATGTAGTTATAGATAGTCCCCACGATATGCCCATAGATGAAGACACCCGCAACAGATGTCAGAGCACCAGGGATAATGGGAACAACTGTCTGTAAAATCTGTAAAAAGATAAAGAGTGGAGGCCCCCAGATACCTGCCTGTTGGATAAAGTCAGAGAGGGTTTCCTTGGAATGTAAAATCCCAGCTTGATAGGCCCAAATACAAAAGATAATCGTACCAACTCCACCCGCTATGGATGAAAAATGGATGACTTGCTGCAGAAGGGGAGAAATAGCCTTCATTTGTTTATCGGATGACATGTAAACTCCTCTTAAATAGTATAAATCTACTATACCATATTTTGAGGAGAAAGACTAGATGGGATACTTTGTGTGACTTTGCCTCAAGTATGGTAAAATGAGAATAAGAAAATGACCGCTTAGAATGAGGAAAATCATGTTAGGATTGAAGTTTAACGGCACTTGGCGTAACTACCAAAAACAGGTCTTGGATAACTTCCAAGAATACCAAGCAGATGGCCATGTCCACTTGGTGGCAGCACCAGGTTCTGGTAAAACAACCATTGGTATCGAGTTGATTGCCCGCTTTGATAAGCCAGCTCTGGTTTTGGTGCCGACGGTTACCATTCGTGAACAATGGGTGGACAGGATTCATCAGGCATTTTTAGAGGATGAGAACCAGGTCACAAGTCTCGTGTCTCAAAATCTCAAGGACATGAAGCAAATCACCATCGCCACCTATCAAGCCTTTCATAGCGCTATGCAACAGGTGCAATCTCAAGAGGATAATGGCGAGGTTGAGGACTTTGTCGGCTTTGACTTGCTTGCCAAACTCAAGAAAAGGGGTGTCGAAACCCTCTGCCTGGACGAATGCCATCACTTGAGAAATGAATGGTGGAAAGCCTAGAAGATTTCCGTAAAAATTACCCGCAACTGCAAGTCATCTCTCTCACAGCAACACCGCCTTATGACAGTGAGCCAGAACTCTGGGATCGCTATCTCCAAATGTGTGGCGAAATCGACCAAGAAATTACGGTGCCAGAACTAGTCAAGGAAGACACCCTCTGCCCACATCAGGACTTTGTCTATATCTGTTTTCCGACCAAGGAAGAAGACAAGCGCCTGGAAGAATTTGAGGACAACAAGTGGCAGTATGTCAGCCAACTAGTCGTTGATCCTGACTTTCAAGAGTTGATTCGGAGTTCCAAGGTTCTCAAAGGGGAAATTGCTGCGGATATGCTCCTTGAAGATCCCAAGTATCTTTCAGCTCTCCTCATCTATCTACAGGCTCAAAAGCTAGAAATTCCTAAGCACTTACGAGATTTACTGGGGGCGGAAGGCTTGCCTGCTCTTAATTACTACTGGCTCGAAGTCCTCTTGCAAGGCCTTCTCTATCAGACTCCTGACTGGTATGAGGATTCGCAGGAGACAAAGAAAAAGATAGAAGCAGAACTGAAATCAAGAGGATTGATTGAAAAACGTCAGGTGTTTTTGGTCAAATCCAAGGCAAATGACCAAATCCTCAATCAATCTCTAGGAAAACTGGCTGGTATCGCATCTATCTTTGAAACTGAGTATGCCAGTTTAGGAAAGGACTTGAGACAGCTAGTCTTGGCGGACTATATTCGCAAGGATTTTGCTAGTTATCTGGGAGATGACCAAGCAACAATCACGCAATTAGGTGTACTCCCCTACTTTGAAACCATTCGCCGTAGTGCGCAAAAACAAGGTCTTTCTGTCCCTATAGCAGTCCTTTCAGGTAGTGTCGTTATCATACCGGCTAGTGTCAAGGAAGAACTCGAAGCTCTCATCCCAAATACCAGCTTGAACTTCTCTGCTATCGGAAAACTCGACCTAGACGCCTATCTCCAAGTTGGATTTCCATCTAGCTTTAAGGGGATGGTCGCTGCAGTGACCGAGCTCTTCCAACGTGGTTCTATCCAGGTCTTGGTCGGAACCAAGTCTCTCTTGGGAGAAGGGTGGGATGCGCCTTGCGTCAACTCTCTCATTCTAGGAAGTTTTGTCGGAAGCTTTATGCTCAGTAATCAGATGCGAGGCCGTGCTATCCGTATCTGGCCAGGACATCCAGATAAGACCAGCAATATCTGGCACCTAGTAGCCATCAAACCATATAAAAAAATCCAGCCTTTTCAAATGACAATCAAGAAGAACAAGACCTCAATCCATATCAGGACCTGCAAACCCTTGCCCGTCGTATGGACCACTTCCTTGGCTTGTCCTATAAGGAAGATACCATTGAAACAGGTCTGGATCGCTTGAACTTTCCTGAGTTCCCATTTAAGAAAAAAAGAAACTCGAAGACTACAACGAGAATATCATGGAACTATCCAAGGATCGCGCCTCCCTTCGTAAAAAAATGGCAGGAATCTCTCATCGTTGCTGATAAGATTGAGATTGTCAATGAAGTAGCGACTGACAGTAAACGAATCCCTCTGCTTGCCCTAGCCGATGCTGAAAAAGTGGCTTCGCTATGTTCTGATGATATCTGCCATTAGCTTCCTAGCCTATGTCTTTAGACTAACCTTTTTTGCCTTGCCATGGTTGACAGCTCTTTGTGTTATCGTCCTAGCTATCACAGCCTTTCGCTATTACAGTTACAAGAGTCCCTATAAACGCTTGCGCCAGATCGGTGAAGCTATTCGCAAAGTCATGGTGACTGCAGGGCATTTGTCTGATGACCAGTCGCGCGTGCAGGTCGATGAGGACAAGGAAAGCTTTAATGTCTTTGCCTATCTAAAAGGTGGAAGCATGCGAGATAAAGAGCTCTTTTCAAAGGTTTTAGGAGAATTCTTTGCGCCAGTGGACAATCAACGCTACCTCTTAGTAGCTCAAAAAGCACCAGCCGGCCAATCCAAGTATTTCGTAGTTCCAAATCTCTTTGAAAAACGCAAGGAAGATGCCCAGCTCTTCCAAAATGCCGTCGCACCGCATATAGGCAACTACCAACTCGTCTACACCCGCAACGAAGCAGGCAGAAAAATCCTGCTCGAAGCCAGACTCAAATCCCTAGCCAACAAAAACGACCGCATCATCACCAAAAAGAAGGTTAAAAGTGCTTTGAAATAAAAGGAAGTGAGCGTTTTCTGCTAGGAATATGATATAATAATAGGTAATTAAGAATTCGATAAAGTGGAGAGAGTCTGAAAGATACTATTGGTATATCTATACAGTTCAGACTAGCAAAAGGAAGTTTTTATGGCAAAGAAAAAAGATTTTTCTGAATTAACCAGGGTACAAATTCCAGCAGCCTTGCACCTCATGCGTATGGGCTATACCTATCTTCCTCGCAATGGGAAGGAAATTACAGAAAGAGATCCAGATACCAACATCCTTGTATCTGTTTTTAAGGAGCAATTTTTAAAATTTAACAACTATTCGACAGAGGATGACTTTGAGAGAGAACTGGCCAATATCAAGTTGGAACTAGATCAAAACGACTTAGGACGTTCTTTCTTTAAACGTCTGCAAGGTCAGGAAGATGCCATCTATATTGACTGGGAACATCCTGAAGCCAACACCTTCCATCTGGCACTTGAGGTTACTTGTCAAAATGGTCAAGATGAATTCCGCCCAGATGTCGTTATTTTTATCAACGGTCTACCTCTTTCTTATATCGAAGTCAAACAGCCCAATGCGATTCGTGATGGCAAGACAGGGATTCAGTCGGAGCAAGACAGAACCAGATACCGTTTTGAAAATCGTAAGTTCCGTCGTTTTAACAATATCACTCAGTTGATAGCCCTCTCTGACAATTTGCCTTACATCAGTGGCCAAGGGCAACAAAAACAGGGGTCTTACTACGGTTCAAACGCCTATTCAAAAACCAAGTTTAATGCCTTCAAGGAAGAAAGAAAAAAAGACTTCCGTCATTCCTATATCACGCTAACCGAGGACCAAATCGACTTCGTCTTAGAAGATATGAACCGTTTTGCCCTCAAGTCTCAACCAGAGTTTACAACAAACCTAAACTCTGATACACCTTGTAATGCCTTTCTGTCTTCCTTGTACCAGAAGGAACGCTTGCTCTTTATGCTTCGCTTTGGTCTGGTCTATGTTGAAGAACAAAGTAAGGATGGGCAAATGCAACTGCAGAAGCACGTCATGCGCTATCCTCAGTATTTCGCGACACGTGCCATCGAAGAAACAATCGCAAAAGGTGTCAAGAAGGGCGTTATCTGGCATACCCAAGGATCAGGTAAGACTGCCTTGGCCTTCTTTAATATCCGCTATCTGACCAACTATTTCTCAAAAGAGGGAATCGTTCCTCAGTTTTACTTTGTCGTGGATCGTTTGGACCTAGCAGACCAAGCCTTTAAGGAATTTACCAAACGAGGGCTTAAGGTGAAGCGCATCAATAACCCTCAAGAACTCAATCAAAAACAAGACGGCTATGATGTGGCTGTGGTTAATATCCAGAAATTTAAGGATGATTCAGACTTGACCGACCGCTCTGGCTATGACCTCAATCGTCAAAATATCTACTTTATCGATGAAGCCCACCGGTCTTATAATGAACGAGGTTCCTACCTGCCAAATCTTTATCAGGCAGATACCAAGGCTATTAAATTGCCTTGACCGGAACGCCATTGATCACCTATAAGAAAGATGGTAAGACCAAGGAAAGTCATGCGACCACACGTGATATCTTTGGGGACTATATCCACAAATATTACTACAACCAGTCTATCGATGACGGTTTTACGTTACGCTTAATGCGTGAAGATATCGAGACTTCGTATAAAGACAATCTCAGATCTATCAACGAAGAAATCCAACGTGGGGACCTGTCCAAGGAAGATATCTTTGCTCATCCCCACTATGTAGAGCCTATGCTGGACTTTATCATCGAGGACTTTAATCGTGCGCGTGATTTGGTCTTTGATGATCAGACCATTGGTGGTATGATTGTCTGTGATTCGTCCAAGCAGGCACGTGAGCTTGAAAAGCAATTAGAAGAACGTCGTCAAGCTGGTTCAACAAACTTGACTTCAGCTCTCATCCTTCATGACGAGGGAGACAAGGAAGAGAAGAAGGACAAGGTAGACGCCTACAAGGAAGGTAAGATTGACCTCGTTATCGTCTACTCCATGCTCCTGACAGGTTTTGATGCGCCTCGTCTCAAACGCCTCTACCTAGGGCGCAAGATCAAAGCTCACAATCTTTTGCAGACTCTAACACGTGTCAATCGTCCTTACAAGGACTATCTCTTTGGTTATGTCATCGACTTTGCGGATATTTCCAAGGAGTTTGACAAGACTAATCGTGCCTATCTGGAAGAACTCAATCAAGAGTATGATACGACCCTGACAGGGGAAAATGGTGAGGATGTTTTTGGTTCGCTCTTTGTGTCGGCAGATGAAATTTCTCAAGAGTTGAGCAAGACCGAGCAAATCTTGCTTGACTATCCAACGGATAACCTAGAGTATTTCTCCCAAGCCATCAATGACATCAAGGATAGAAAGCAATTGATTGATTTACGAAAAGCCTTGGAGTCTGTCAAGCAACACTACAATGTTGCTCGTCTTCACGGATTCAGTTACTTGTTCGATCAGATTGATATTTCTCAGATTTCAATCTTGCTCAATATCCTCTCTAGACGCATGCTGACGCTGTCCTTGATTGATCAGCCAGACGACTTCTCTAGTCGGACTCTTTTAAATCTTGCCATGTCTGAAACTAGTTTTAGCTTTGTAAAGATTGCAGAAGAAGAGCTCAGTCTAGCAGCCAACGATTTAGAAGATTGGAGACGTCGAGTTGCAAGTGGGATTAAAAACCAACGGGATGAAAAGGATCCGGAGTGGGTCTCTCTATATGAAGAATTCCAGCGCATCATGAAAAAACATTACATTCATGGGCAAGAAGGTTTTACCATGGAGAATATCAAAAAAACCCAGAAAGACTATGAAGAACTCTTTAAGTCCGTTGAGGATTATCATACTCGTATGAGACGTTTAACCATGAACTTTAAAGGGGATGAAATGGCAGCTCGTTCCTATAAGCATATGACTAATTCGACCACAGTCACTGAGTTTCCTCTTGTCTATCGCATTATCAAAGATTCTAAGGTTAAATTAGACCATAGAATCGGTCAAAACCAAGGAATATTAGAAAATGAAGGATATTTAAAGAGATTAATTGAAGAAGAAATCACACATGGTGTTTTGGATAGTCAACCTGATAAAAGATTATCAATGCAAGATGTTGATCGTGTAGTTGAATCATTGTTTGAAGAATATGAACGGGAGTATTAACTTTTATGAGTGAAACATTTAAATCTCAAATTAAAGACTTAGTAGATGATTTGAAGGCTGTTTTTACGCATGTTGGATTAGGTGGAGAAGCAGCTGAATATAAACTTCTTACCCAATCTTTCCTCTATAAGTTTTTAAACGACAAATTTTTATATCAGGCAAAAGCTATTGATGCTTCTAATAGTTATGAAAAACTAATTGATATGAGTGAAGAAGATTATTCTTGGCTTCTAAAATTTATCGGTACTAGCACAGCCTGGCTCAAGCCAGACCAGTTGATCGAAAGTCTACACCGTAAGCAAAACGAATCTGATTTTTATGAGACTTTTGAGAATACTCTCAACCAAATTGCTATTGATAATAACGATATCTTCTCTGTACATACGGATGGAGATACGGCTATTCGTCTCTTTGATGAGCGTTTGATTACTGATACTATCTCAGATAGCAGTAAACGCAACGAGGTCACAAAGGCCATCATCAATCTCCTTGCACGAGTTAAGTTTGATGAAACTATCTTTTCACAAGGCTTTGACTTTTTCTCAACCCTCTTTGAGTACATGATCAAGGACTACAACAAAGACGGCGGTGGCAAGTACGCTGAGTACTATACGCCCCACTCTGTTGCTAAGATTATCGCAGATATCTTGGTGGGTGATGATAAGCCTCAAAACGTGCGTATCTATGACCCGTCAGCTGGTTCGGGTACCTTGCTCATGAACCTGGCTAGTCGTATCGGTGTGGACAAGACCACTGTCTATAGTCAGGATATCTCGCAAAAATCGTCTAATCTCCTCCGTCTCAATCTGATCTTGAATGGCCTTCAACACTCCATTCACAATATCGTACAGGGAAATACTATCATCGCCAACCGTCATCCTGAAAAAATGGACTATATCGTGTCCAACCCTCCTTTCAAGCTGGACTTTTCAGAGTGGCGTGATCAAGTGGAGACCTTGCCAGAAGCTAGTGAGCGTTTCTTTGCAGGTGTGCCAAAGGTTCCTGCCAAATCTAAGGACAAGATGGCAATTTATGAGCTCTTTGTTCAGCATATCATCTACTCCTCGAAGCCAGATGGTCAAGCAGCTGTTGTCCTACCGACAGGCTTATTACTGCCCAGTCTGGGATTGATAAGACTATCCGTCAGCACTTGGTGGACAATCAAATGCTGGCGGGTGTTGTATCTATGCCATCCAATATCTTTGCGACGACAGGTACCAACGTCTCCATCCTCTTTATCGATAAGAAAAACAAGGGCGACGTTGTCCTTATCGATGCTTCGAACCTCGGAACCAAGGTCAAGGAAGGTAAGAACCAAAAGACTGTGCTTTCTCCTGAGGAAGAGCAGAAGATCGTCGAGACCTTTATCAAGAAAGAAGCAGTCGAAGACTTTTCTGTCACCGTCTCTTATGAGGACATCAAGGAGAAAAACTACTCTCTCAGTGCAGGCCAATACTTTGATATCAAGATTGACTATGTAGATATCACAGCAGAAGAATTTGAAGCCAAGTTGACCGCCTTTCAAAACAAACTCTCAGACCTCTTCCAGCAATCGCATGCACTGGAGCAGGAGATTGAAGAGCAGATGAAGGGGTTGAAGTATGAGTAACTGTGGTGTAAAAGAATTTAAATTACGTGAGTTGCTTAAAATTTACAACGGAACAAAATATGATCATTTAAATAAAGGCGATATTCCCTTATATGGGAGTGGAGGGTTAATGTCTCATGTAGATGAAGCATTATACTCTGGAGAAGCGATACTACTACCACGTAAAGGAACTTTAAGCAATATTATGTATGTAAATGAGAGTTTCTGGACAGTGGATACTATGTATTATGCTGTTGTGAATGACAAATTAGCAGATGCATTTTATTTGTATTCTTATCTATCTCAACTTGATTTGAGTAATTTAGATTCAGGTTCAACTTTACCTAGTATGACTAAATCTGCGTACGAAAGTATAGTAGTCAAACTACCAGATTTAAATATTCAAAAAGCAGTTGCAAATATTTTATTTAATTTACGAAAAAAGTTGGAAATCAATAACCAAATCAATCAAGAGCTGGAAGCTATGGCTAAGACCCTCTATGACTACTGGTTTGTGCAGTTTGATTTCCCAGACCAGAATGGCAAACCCTACAAATCATCAGGCGGAAAGATGGTCTATAATCCAGAACTCAAACGCGAAATCCCAGAGGGGTGGGGAGTGGAGAAGTTATATTCATTACTCGAAATTGGTAGAGAGACAATAAATCCAATGAAAACTCCAAAAGAAGAATTTAAATATTATAGTATACCGGAATACGATGTTTCAAATTCTTTCTCTTATGAGCTTGGAGAAACTATTAAAAGTAATAAATTTATAGTTGAAAAAAATGATTTATTAGTTTCAAAACTCAATCCATGGTTTAATCGAGTTGTGTATAATTTAGAAGAAAGTGCAATATCATCAACAGAGTTTATTGTATGGAAAACTTTGAATCGATTTGAAAAAAATTTTTTATATCAAGTTGCAACTAGTGAAGGATTTATTGAATATTGTACACGATTTGCAACAGGGACATCAAATAGTCATAAAAGGGTTTCGCCTGATATAATGGTTAGTTTCCAGATTCCATTTGAAAAAACATATATACAGAAATTTGGGGAAATTACTGATAGCATTAGAGCCCAAGTTTTACAGAATAATGAGCAAAACCAAGAACTTACCCAACTTCGCGATTGGCTCTTGCCAATGCTGATGAATGGACAGGTGAAGGTGGAGTAGGGAAAAGAAAAGAGGAATAAATGGATACGATTGTACTTCCTAAGCATTTAAATAAAGAATCAATCAGAGAGGTTGTTATTAAATTTAGAGACTACGTAACTAAATCAGAAATTGGTTCGGAAGTTCAAATTGATATGAGAAGAATTGAATTCTCTGAGCCTTCTGGTATGGTTTCCTTGAGTAATATTATTAAATGGGCTGAAAAAAACAAGAAGATTGAGGTTACATTTATCGTTGATACTGAGACAGAAAATGTTGAAAATAGAAAAGTGATGAATTATTTATCTGATTGTGGATTCTTTAAGAATTTTGGTCAAGAGGATATTTTCAAAAAACCTAATTTGCGGCCTACAACATTGACTTTGAAGCATGTTGAAACAAGTAGAATTAATCAATGGCAACAATCAGATCTTATGATATGGTTGCAGAATCAGACGAAGAGAAAAAATGATTTTTCATCAATCTGTGTGGCGATAGACGAGATATTTAATAATATATCTGATCATTCAACTGAAAAAATAGGTTGTATCTTTGGCCAGCACTATCCAAATAAGAACGAAATTATTATTTCAGTATCAGATTTTGGTGTAGGAATACCGACGACTATTCGTGAAAAATTTAATGGAGATTTATCGGATGATAAATTGATAGAATATGCATTGCAAGAAGGAGTTTCTTCTCAATCGGTACCACAAAATAGAGGTGCAGGCTTGTCTAATATAATGAATACTTTAACAAAAAATGAAGTTTCTAGAGTGACAATTCTCTCAAATTGTGGTATGATTGAAATATTTAACAACGAAATTGTTAAATCAAAATCTTTTAGCGAGTCATATCCAGGTACTTTTTTCGAATTAGTAATTGATGTGTCTAATGAACATCTATATGACTTAGAAGAAGAGGAGGAATTTTTATGGTAACGATTGAAGTGAAAAATATTGTAAACAATTATTCAGATAATCAATCGGGTCTTATTCTACTTGATAAAATAAAAAGAGCATTTGAAGCGAATCAAACAGTCGTTATATCGTTTGAATCGGTTCCATATGTAAGTACGTCGTTTGTTAATTCAGCATTTATTAATTTATTAAGTGATTATTCATTTGATCGAATTAGAGAAGATTTAAAAATTATTAATTCAAATTCGCAAATTAATTCTTTAATTAAAAATCGATTTGCATTTGAAACGTCAAAAATTGCAGTAGTATAAAGCTTGTTAAGAATTCCAGCCAAATTTATGTTTGGTTGGTTTTTACTTTCAAAAGATGCTAAAATTAAATTACCTAAAAGGTAATTTAATTTGAACAAATAGGTTGATTGTAGAATTTTGTGAGAAGGGTCTAGATAAGATGTTTCCAAGTCGTATTGAAATCGAAATCCTAAAAATAGAGGAGGTAAGCAATCACTATGACTAATAAAATTATTGAATGCAAAGACCTGATTGCTTTTCATCCAGGACAATATATTGGAGAGCTAATTGAAGATTATCAGATGATCCAGAAAGAATTTGCGGAGAAATTAGGAGTATCACCAAAGACTGTCAGTAAATTAGTGAATGGTGAGCAGTCGATTAGCAATGATATTGCTCAGAAACTAGCGAAGTATACTAATATTTCGATAAAAACTTGGCTCAATCTTCAAAATGCTTATGATGTAAAAATGGCGAAGTTCTTAGAGTAAACATGGTATAATGTCAGTTATGAATAACAACAACCAACGTGCCCTTTGTCAGCAACTCTGGGCGGAAAATAAATACCTTGTTTTGAGCCATTCCAGCAATATTTACAAGGATATTCGCCAGTACCTCAAGCAAGAAGTGGTGGAGCTGAGTCAGGTTCAAGAGATGATTGACAGTGCCTGTCAGATTCCAGAACACAGGGGTCAGGTTTGCAATGCCTTTCAGCATATTTGGGGCTATTTTAAAGCAAGCCAGCCCTGATGAGCGCAAGGACTATATGCTCTTGCTGGATCGCTACCGCTTTGGTCAAGCTTCCAAGGAAGACTTGATTGCTAGGACTCGAGACTTGCTTGAGCGTTACCCAAATGCTTATCTGCAACATTCTACCTTGTTGAAAGGAGACTCCCATGAGACTTTGGCATGAGGCTTTGATTTCGAAACTTCCCCGTCCTCAGCTCTTGGGGCAACATCGAGAGTGCTGCGCCCTGCGTGGCAATGGCTGGGGCAGAAAGCATGCTACGGTTGACTATGTTTTTACCCACTCGCCCTATCGTCTCTATGCTTATCATCGCTTGATCATGGAGGAGATGGCTGACCGTGGCTACAATGTCAGTCCAGAGTGGCTAGACAAGAACTACCGAGGCAAGACTTGCCCTCCTTATCAAGACTTAGCAGAGGAAAAGCTGAAAAGTCATATCTATAGCGAACATGATGCTACCTACTATGAGGAGTGTCTGGCAAATCTCCGAGAGAAGGGGATAGAGCTGGAGTAATAGCAAAGATTAGCTCCAGATTATAACTCTTTTCGTATTTTTTCGAATAATTAAAATGAGACCTTTAGAATGATTCTAAGGTCTTCTTTTTATAAGTATTTGGATTTACTTTTAATAACTTTTAAGTTATATTTAAAAACCAAGGGGGAACGAAGTGAGCTTTTATAGGATATTTCTCGCTATAGTGGTATTCTAGATAATAATTCTTTATTATCTAGAACGGGATTTTTGAGACATTTTGGCTCAAAAATTAGGGATGAAATTACGAAGTAATTTGCTCCCGTCCGCACTTTCTAAGGGAAATATCAGAATTACAAAATAAAAATCAACCTATAGTCTTTTCTAATAGCAAGCCATAGTCAACTCTCAGTTTACTCAAGTTTGACTATGAATAGGACTATCTTGAAAATCTGTTAATCATTGTCTATCAAAGGATTTGGGGAATCTTCTCCAAATCTTTTTTTGTGCTTCAAAAAGCGATATAGTTTCAAACTATATCAAAGCCTAATTTTTTACAATTATACAGATGATTTCTTTTCTGTTAAGATAGTTTCAACAACAATTTTTGGAGGACAAAACATGTCAACTACAATTATCGGTTTCCCTCGTTTGGGTGAATTCCGCGAATTAAAATTTACAACTGAAAAATACTTTAGAAAAGAAATCTCAGAAGAAGAACTTTTGGCTGCTGCGAAAGAATTGCGTGCAAAACACTGGAACATCGTTAAAGAAAAAGGCATCACTGAAATCCCATCAAATGACTTTTCTCACTACGACAACTTCCTTGATGCTGCCTTCCTTTTCAACGTAGTTCCTGCATCTGTTCAAAACTTGGAATTGTCTGATCTTGAACGTTACTTTGCTTTGGGACGTGGTTACCAAGGAGAAAAAGGGGATGTTCGTGCCCTTCCGATGAAGAAATGGTTTAACACAAACTACCACTACATCGTTCCTAAATTTGAAAAAGACACTCAAGTAAAATTGGCTAGTCACAAGATCTTTGATGAGTTCCAAGAAGCTAAAGAACTTGGTCTCAACACTCGTCCTGTCCTTGTCGGTCCATTCACGTTTCTTCAATTGTCAGACTTTGAAGAAGGTGTGAAAGCAGAAGACTTCGTAGATAGCTTAGTAGCTGCTTACCAAGATGTTTTTGCAAAATTGGCTGAACTTGGTGCAACTCGTATCCAACTCGATGAAGCTGCTCTTGTCAAAGACTTGACAGAAGAAGAAAAAGCACTCTTCTTGAACATCTACAACAAACTCTTGGCTGATAAAAAAGGTCTTGAAGTCTTGCTTCAAACTTACTTCGGTGACGTTCGTGACGTCTACGCTGACCTTGTGAAATTGCCGGTAGATGCGATTGGTCTTGACTTCGTTGAAGGTAAGAAAACTCTTGAACTCGTTAAAGGCGGATTCCCAGCTGACAAGACTCTTTATGCAGGTATTGTCAATGGTAAGAACATCTGGCGCAACAACTACGAAAAGAGCTTGGCTATTCTTGAGCAAATCCCAGCTGAAAACATTGTTTTGACAAGCTCATGTTCACTTCTGCATGTGCCATTTACAACTGCTAATGAAGACTTTGAACCAGCTATCTTGAACCACTTTGCATTTGCAGTAGAAAAATTGGATGAAATCCGTGACTTGGATGCTATCCGCAACGGTCAAGGTGCAGAAGCTCTTGCAGCGAACAAAGAACTCTTTGCGACTGAACGTGTTGGTGAAAATGCTGAACTTCGTGCTCGTATCGCAGGATTGACTGACGCAGACTACACTCGTTTGCCAGCCTTCGCAGAACGTGAAGCTATCCAAGAAGAAGCATTCAAACTTCCAGCTCTTCCAACAACAACGATCGGTTCATTCCCTCAAACTAAGGAAGTTCGTGCTAAACGTTTGGCCTTCCGTAAGGGTGAATTGTCACAAGAAGAATACGATGCCTTCCTTGCTGAGACTATCGACGAATGGATCAAATGGCAAGAAGAAGTTGGATTTGACGTGCTTGTACACGGTGAATTCGAGCGTAACGACATGGTTGAGTACTTCGGTCAAAACTTGTCAGGTTACCTCTTCTCTAAGAACGGTTGGGTACAATCATACGGTATGCGTGGGGTTAAACCACCAATCATCTGGGGTGATGTAACTCGTCTCAACCCAATCACTGTTAAATGGTCTAGCTACGCACAAAGCCGTACGGATAAACCTGTTAAAGGTATGTTGACTGGACCTGTTACCATCCTCAACTGGTCATTCCCACGTGAAGACATCTCTATCAAGGATTCTACTCTTCAAATCGCTCTTGCAATTAAGGATGAAGTTCTTGACCTTGAAGCTGCAGGCGTGAAGATTATCCAAATCGACGAGGCTGCTCTTCGTGAGAAATTGCCACTCCGTCGTAGCGACTGGTACGAAGACTACCTTGACTGGGCTATTCCAGCCTTCCGCTTGGTACACTCAACAGTAGCGCCAGATACTCAAATCCACACTCACATGTGTTACTCAGAATTTACAGATATCATCAAAGCTATCGACAATATGGATGCGGATGTTATCTCATTTGAAGCTAGCCGTTCAAACCTTGAAATCTTGGACGAACTTAAAGCTCAAAACTTCCAGACAGAAGTGGGTCCTGGAGTTTACGATATCCACTCTCCTCGTGTGCCTAATGAAGGCGAAATCGACCACACAATCGAAGCTATCCTTGCGAAAGTACCTAGCAAGAAAGTATGGATTAACCCTGACTGTGGTTTGAAAACACGTGGTATCCCAGAAACTAAAGAAAGCTTGATCCGCCTTGTAGAAGCTGCTAAAGCTGCGCGTGAGAAATTGTAAGAAAAGACAATTCTCCCTACACGGTTGATCAGTAAGAAATCAACTAGAAAAGGTTCATACATATGTCACGTCAAACACCGTCCCTCTCATTTGAAGTTTTCCCTCCAAACCCAGAAGTAGGCAATGATAAAATTATTTCTGCACTCCAAAATATGCAGGATTTAGCACCACACTTTATCAGTGTGACTGCAAGTAATAATAAATTTAATATCAAAGAGACGACGGTTCGTTTGGCTGACTATATTCAGAATGACTTGAATATTAAGACCATTGCTCACTTGCCAGCTATTTACTTGACCAAGGACAAGGTTGCTGAAACCATTAGAGATTTGGACAAGGTTGGCGTACAGAAGATTTTGGCCCTTCGTGGAGATATCATTCCAGGTGTTGAACCACAGAAGGATTTCCGTTATGCGACAGACTTGATTGAGTTCATCAAGGAACAGGCCCCACACTTTGATATCATTGGTGCTTGTTATCCTGAAGGACATCCAGATTCGCCAAACCAAATCTCAGATATCCAAAATCTCAAGAAAAAGTGGATGCAGGATGCTCTAGTCTAGTAACGCAACTTTTCTTTGACAATGAGCGTTTCTACGATTTCCAAGACAAGTGTATCTTGGCAGGAATTGATGTGCCGATTCATGCAGGGATTATGCCAATCCTTAACCGTAACCAAGCCCTTCGTCTTTTGAAGACTTGTGAGAATATCCATCTCCCACGTAAGTTTAAGGCTATCTTGGACAAGTATGAGAATGACCCTGAGTCACTCAGAGCAGCAGGACTTGCCTATGCCGTAGACCAAATCGTGGACTTGGTAACGCAAGACGTTGCAGGTGTGCATCTCTACACTATGAACAATGCAGATACGGCTCAGTACATACATCAAGCAACCCATGCCTTGTTTAACCATCAGCCTGTAAAATAATAAAAAGCAAACCATTCTTTTCTGATGAGAAGAATGGTTCCTTTTTTATAGAAAAGACCGTACTTTTTAAGAAAAATATGATAAAATAGACTCTGTACGTACTTGATACAAAGATGAGGGTATAAAATAATACAATGCATTCAAACTGCAAGGTTTAGCGACACGAGCGAGTCAAATCGATAATATTTGACGAGAGAGTTAGTAAAGCATTTAGCTAATCGCCTAATAGCGATTAGCGTGAAAGGCTTAGATGCTTTAGCATCAATCCTTTCTAATTATTTGTATCTTGATGAATTGAACCCAGCCGTAAAGCCGTGTAAAAAAGATAAACTGTCTTGTCTTCATCGAAGACTTCGCCAGTTTCCTATTTTTACTTTGCTTTTGACGGCCTAGTATCTTGATCTTTGTAGGCAAGGCGTATAATTTTATCAATCCAAAGGGGATTACAATGACAAAACAAGTGTTTCAAACGACTTTTGCGGGTCGTGAGTTGATCGTAGAGACTGGTCAGGTTGCTAAGCAAGCAAATGGCGCTGTTGTCGTTCGTTACGGTGAGTCAACTGTCTTGACTGCAGCCGTTATGTCTAAGAAAATGGCAACTGGGGATTTCTTCCCACTCCAAGTTAACTACGAAGAAAAAATGTACGCAGCTGGGAAGTTTCCTGGTGGCTTTATGAAGCGTGAAGGACGTCCTTCAACTGATGCGACTTTGACAGCGCGTTTGATTGACCGTCCAATCCGTCCCATGTTTGCGGAAGGTTTCCGTAATGAAGTACAAGTGATCAATACAGTTCTTTCTTACGATGAAAATGCATCTGCACCAATGGCAGCTATGTTTGGTTCATCATTGGCCTTGTCTATCTCAGATATTCCATTTGACGGACCAATCGCTGGGGTACAAGTAGGTTATGTCGATGGTGAAATCATCATCAACCCAACTCAAGAACAAGCAGAGAGCTCGCTTCTTGAATTGACAGTAGCTGGTACCAAACACGCTATCAACATGGTAGAGTCTGGGGCCAAAGAATTGTCAGAAGAAATCATGCTACAAGCTCTTCTTAAAGGACACGAAGCTGTCAAAGAATTGATTGCCTTCCAAGAAGAGATCGTTGCGGCGGTAGGTAAAGAAAAAGCAGTAGTTGAATTGCTTCATGTAGATGAGGAATTGCAAGCCGAAATCATTGCGGTCTACAATAGCGACCTTCAAAAAGCGGTCCAAGTAGAAGAAAAATTAGCTCGTGAAGCTGCAACTCAAGCAGTCAAAGACCAAGTAACTGCGGTTTACCAAGAAATATGCGAACCACGAAGAATTTGACCGTATCATGCGTGATGTGGCTGAAATTTTGGAACAAATGGAACACGCAGAAGTGCGCCGTTTGATTACAGAAGACAAGGTTCGTCCTGATGGTCGTAAGGTCGATGAAATTCGTCCTTTGGATGCAGTCGTTGACTTCCTACCTCGTGTACACGGCTCAGGTCTCTTCACTCGTGGACAAACGCAAGCCCTTTCTGTCTTGACCTTGGCACCAATGGGTGAAGCACAAACCATCGATGGTTTGGATCCAGAACACAAGAAACGCTTTATGCACCATTATAACTTTCCACAATACTCTGTAGGGGAAACAGGACGTTACGGTGCACCAGGTCGTCGTGAAATTGGTCACGGTGCTCTTGGTGAGCGTGCCCTTGCTCAAGTATTGCCAAGCTTGGAAGAATTCCCATATGCGATTCGTTTGGTAGCAGAGGTTTTGGAATCAAACGGTTCTTCATCTCAGGCCTCTATCTGTGCCGGAACTCTTGCCCTTATGGCTGGTGGTGTACCAATCAAGGCACCAGTAGCAGGGATTGCTATGGGACTGATCTCAGATGGAAACAACTACACAGTATTGACAGATATCCAAGGTTTGGAAGACCACTTTGGAGATATGGACTTCAAGGTTGCAGGTACGCGTGACGGGATTACAGCCCTTCAAATGGATATCAAGATTCAAGGGATTACTGCTGAAATCTTAACTGAGGCTCTTGCTCAAGCCAAAAAAGCTCGTTTTGAAATCCTTGATGTGATTGAAGCTACTATTCCAGAAGCTCGTCCAGAATTGGCTCCAACAGCTCCGAAAATTGATACCATCAAGATTGATGTGGACAAGATTAAAATTGTCATCGGTAAGGGTGGAGAAACAATCGATAAAATCATCGCTGAAACAGGTGTTAAGATTGACATCGACGAAGAAGGAAATGTATCTATCTACTCTAGTGACCAAGATGCAATCAACCGTGCCAAAGAAATCATCGCTGGTTTAGTACGTGAAGCCAAAGTGGATGAAGTTTTCCATGCCAAAGTTGTTCGTATCGAGAAATTTGGTGCCTTTGTCAACCTATTTGATAAGACAGATGCCCTTGTACATATCTCTGAAATGGCTTGGACACGTACCAATAATGTAGAAGATTTAGTTCAAATTGGTGATTTTGTAGATGTGAAGGTTATTAAGATCGATGAAAAAGGTCGTGTAGATGCTTCTATGAAGGCACTCTTACCACGTCCTCCAAAATCTGAACATTCAGAAGAAAAAGGTGAAAGGGGCATCGTCATGTCAGTCGTCCTCGTCACCATCATAAGGACCATAAACCTAAGAAAGAAACTACAGAAACACCAAAAGATTCAGAATAAGAAAGGAGAAATGTATGGGATGGTGGCGTGAAACCATTGATATCGTAAAAGAAAATGATCCAGCGGCTCGTAACACCCTGGAAGTCTTACTGACTTACCCTGGAGTTAAGGCCTTGGCTGCCCACCGTCTCTCTCATTTTCTCTGGAAACACGGCTTTAAGCTCTTAGCTCGCATGCACAGCCAGTTTTGGCGCTTCTGGACTCAGATTGAGATACATCCAGGTGCTCAGATAGATTCAGGTGTGTTTATTGATCACGGAGGAGGTCTGGTCATAGGGGAAACAGCCGTCGTTGAAAAAGGTGTGCTCCTCTATCATGGTGTGACTCTCGGAGGAACTGGTAAGGATTCTGGTAAACGCCACCCGACCATTCGCAAAGGAGTTCTCATTTCTGCTCATGCCCAAATCATTGGACCTGTTGAGATAGGTGAAAATGCTAAAGTTGGTGCTGCTGCAGTCGTTGTAGCAGATGTACCTAGTGATGTGACTGTGGTTGGAGTTCCAGCCAAGATTGTTCGAGTTCATGGCCAAAAGGATGAGCTAACTATTCATGAGGTTGAAGGAAAACGGGAATACTACGTCAATAAACTTGAGCAGGCAAGAGATGCTAGTCATAGATCGTCTGAGCTGTAGAGGATATCTATATGATTCAAGCAAGAAATAAGTTAAGGCAAGAGGAGTTATCTGAGGCGAAAAAACTAATTAACTGTTGCCAAGCCTATGATGGAACTTATCGTGATCCTTATCTTTCTAACATGCTCAATTTTAACCCCGATATGCCCGCCTTTTTCCTTTATTATGAAAAAGGTGAACTTGTTGGCTTATTAACCGTCTATGCAGATGACCAAGATGTGGAAGTAGCAATCCTGGTCCACCCCAATCATCGTCGTCAAGGAATTGCGCGGGCTTTGTATAGAAGTTTTGAGAAAGAAACGACATCTTATCCAATTGAGTCTGTGACTTTTCAGACAGAGCGTGTTTTTCTAGAGCGCCATCCTGATTTTGTCAATAACTGGGGACTGATCGAGGATGAAGAGACAGAAACCTGGTTAGGTAAGGATAGAAGACCTTATCCGTTAGCAACTGTTTCCAATCTGGACGTTTTGTTAGCAGATCGTTCTTATCAGGATCAAATTAGTCAGTTAAGATTTCAGGCATTTTCAGAGGAACATGAATCTAAAGAAGTTGTGGATAGATATGTCGCTAAAGCTCTGAAAGATCCAGAAAGTCGCCTATATATTTTATTAAAAAACGGTCAGGTTATTGGAACTTGTACAGTTGATTTATCGAGTAATACGAATTACCTCTATGGTTTAGCAATAGCTGAGCTTGAACGTGGGCAAGGCTACGGAAGCTATATAGCAAAATCCCTCGTCAACAAACTGATTGAGCAAAATGACAAGGAGTTTCAGATTGCCGTGGAAGATAGCAATGTAGGTGCCAAACGTTTGTATGAAAAGATTGGCTTTGTTAAACAGACCCAGGTGGTTTATCTGAATGCGAAAGAGTAATAAATGCTATTAGAAGAATTTGAAAATGTACCTGCTGTTATCGAGCCAACTGATCGAAGCCTCCTTAGTGGTGGAGAAGTTTGTGATACCATTATCTTGTCTTTTAATGGAGAAATCCTTGAACGAGTAAAACAGATAGATGGTGTCTACGAAGGTGGCTACCTTACCAATCTAAATGGCAAACTGCCATGGTATATCTATGAAAAAGATGGGAGTAAGGTAGCAGTTGCTATGGCTACTATTGGAGCTCCAATGGTTGTTGGACTCTTAGAAGAACTAAAAGCAAGAGGATTTAAGAACTTTATTGTTTTGGGATCTTGCGGAGTTCTAGACCAGTCTATTCAAGCAGATAAGATTATCTTACCAAGCTCGGCTTTACGTGATGAAGGTACTAGTTATCACTATGCTCCAGCAAGTGATGAAATAGCCTATGAGCAATCTCTACTCTTAACTATGGAAAAAGCCTTGGATAAAGCTGGCATTGAGCATATTCGAACAAAGTCTTGGACCACAGATGCCTTCTATCGTGAGACAGCTGCTAAGGTCAAACGAAGACTAGCAGCAGGAGCTAGAGTTGTAGATATGGAAGCTTCAGCTATCATGGCCTGGGCTCAATATCGACTAGCCAATGTCTATCAATTTTTCTACACAGCTGACTATGTCGACCATCAAAATCACGAATGGGATGCTAGACGCGAGGATAGAAAAGCGGATGCTATGACTTTCTTTGAGATAGCATTAGTAATTGCTAGAGATTTGGATTGAAACTACTCTCTACTAATAATAGGTACGAATTGGAATTACTGTTGTCTGGCTTATTTTCCTTGTCCAGCAAGGATTTTGCTGAATACTTTGATTAGCTTAGGTCTAATCATCTGGGTCTATCCAGCTAAGTGAAGGCGAAGCAGAACTAGAAAGGGAACTACAAGAATGGCAGTATATTTTTACGGCTGTATCACCATGGATGGCTACTTGGCAGACAGCCAGCACAGGATAGACTGGCTGCATCAGCTTGGTTCTGTAGAGGATACAGGCTATGATGACTTTTACAGACAAATGGATATCACCATCATGGGCAAGCGGACCTTTGAGGAAATCCAAGATTTGCAAGATGTAGAAAGTTTTTATCAAGCTACGGAAAACTATGTCTTTACGCATGATAGGCACCTTCCTGTCAGCAATTACCAGCCAGTAGCTGGGGATGTGGTGGACTTTGTTCACCAGATTGACAAAGGCAAAAATGTCTTTGTGATTGGTGGTAATTCCTTGGTAGGACCGCTCTTGGATGCGGATCTTTTCGACCACCTCATTATTCAGATAGCGCCCCTTATCCTGGGAAAGGGGGTTCCACTCTTTACCCAAGAGGAAGGGCAGCGCTTTTACCAACTGGATAGCCTCAGACAATTTGGCCCTTTTGTAGAGCTGGTTTTCAGCCGAAAAAGTCAGAAATAGAGAAGGGAGTTGACCGCATGATTAAAATTTACGACACCATGTCTCGTGATTTGCGAGAATTTGTCCCAATCGAGGACGGTAAGGTTAAGATGTATGTCTGTGGGACTACGGTATACAACTATATCCACGTGGGGAATGCCCGTTCGACGGTGGCTTTTGATACCATTCGTCGCTACTTTGAGTACCGTGGCTATGAGGTTGCCTATATTTCCAACTTTACCGATGTGGATGATAAGATTATCAACCGTGCCAAAGAAGAAGGCATCACACCTCAAGAAGTAGCTGACAAGTATATCGCTGCATTTCGTGAGGATGTTACGGCCTTGGGCGTCAAGCCTGCTACCCGTCATCCACGAGTAGTCGAGTTTATGGCTGACATTATCCGTTTTGTGGAAGACCTGATTGAAAAAGGCTATGCCTATGAGAGTCAGGGCGATGTCTATTTCCGTGTGGAAAAATCCCACAACTATGCTAAGTTAGCCAATAAAACCCTAGAAGACTTGGAGTTAGGTGCTTCAGGTCGGACAGACGAAGAAATAGCTCGTAAGGAAAATCCTGTAGACTTTGCTCTTTGGAAAGCAGCCAAACCAGGTGAGATTTCTTGGGACAGCCCATGGGGGCCTGGTCGTCCAGGATGGCATATCGAATGTTCGGTTATGTCAACGGAGATTTTAGGTGATACCATCGATATTCACGGTGGTGGAGCTGACCTTGAGTTTCCTCACCATACCAATGAAATTGCCCAATCTGAAGCTAAAACAGGCAAGACTTTTGCCAACTACTGGATGCACAATGGCTTTGTCAACATTGACAATGTCAAGATGTCCAAGTCTTTGGGGAACTTCATTACGGTACACGATGCCCTCAAAACTATCGACGGTCAAGTGCTTCGTTTCTTCTTTGCGACTCAGCATTACCGCAAACCTATCAACTTTACGGAAAAGGCTGTGCGTGATGCCGAGACCAATCTCAAGTATCTAAAGAACACCTATGAGCAACCATTTACTGGAGAAGTAGATTCTCAAGAGTTGCAAGCTTTTAAAGATAAGTTCGTGGCTGCCATGGATGAAGATTTCAATACAGCAAATGGTATCACAGTCGTCTTTGAAATGGCCAAATGGATCAACTCGGGTAACTATGATGCAGTGGTTAAGGAGACTCTTGCGACTATGTTAGAGGTCTTTGGTATTATTTTTGTCGAGGAAGTTTTGAATGAAGAGATTGAAGCCTTAATTCAAAAACGTCAAGAAGCGCGTGCCAATCGTGATTTTGCGACAGCCGACCAAATCCGAGACCAACTGGCTGATCAAGGGATTAAGCTACTGGATACCAAGGATGGAGTGAGGTGGACACGTGATTGATGTCAATCTCATTAACGGGATTGCCCTAGCTTTTGAAGGAGATGCGGTGTATTCTATGTATATTCGTCGTCATCTCATCCTCAAAGGTATGACCAAGCCCAATAAACTCCACCAAGAGGCTACCAAGTATGTTTCAGCCAAGGCTCAGGCTCGTTTGATTTCACTGATGTTGGAGGAGCAAGTCCTGACTGAGAAAGAAGAAGAAATCTATAAACGAGGGCGTAACACCAATAGCCATACCAAGGCAAAGAATGCTGATGTTATCACTTACCGTATGTCTACAGGTTTTGAAGCGGTCATGGGTTATCTCCATATGACTGAAAATATGGATCGCCTAGAATCTTTGATCTCTTGGTGCATCCAAAAAGTGGAGGAATAGCATATGTTAGCAAAAGAACTACTAGATTGGTTTCCAGATGGTAAAATCTTAGATCAACCAGTAGACAAAGAAGATTATCTTTGCCTATCTTTGTCAAATAATCAGTGGCTTTTGCTGGAGGAAGCTAGTCTAAGTGAACGTGAAAAACAATTGGTTTCTCTCTTAACCCAGCAGGAACAAACTATCTCGCTCAATCCTTGGTATAGCCATTTGATTGAGGACAAGGGTCAAGCACCTCAAACTTTCAAGAAAATACAGCTTGTATATTGCCACCTGTCTTATTTCCAACAGGAGAATCTATATTCTTGGTTAGACATGATGCGAACCCTGTTTCCAAATTATTTGACTACGATTCAGGTGGGGGCTCAGGATTATCTCTTTGTTCTCCAGCAGGATAAGTATATCTCTGTTCGTTCGATCTTATCAGATACTCTCGAAGCAGTAGAGTATGATTTTGGACTTCGTCTGTCGATTATGTTGGGGCAGGTCTGGTCACAGAATGCTCAACAATCCTTGTCAGACTTAATCAAGGCTGAGCGTGAGCTCTTTAAGACTTGGTGGCGTCAAGGTCATCAAGGGGTTCAGACTTTTTCTCAACTCTATCTATGGAGCCTTGGAGAAAAACAGGTTGACCTTAGAATTATCAAGGACTACCTTCGCCAGTTGATTCAGGACCAAGAGCAGATTCAGGAAATTATTTTGTCTCTTTGGGACAATAGTGCGGTTCTGACAAAAACAGCTCAGCAGTTGTATTTGCACCGTAATTCTCTCCAATACAAGATTGATAAATGGGCAGAACTAACGGGCTTAGAATTAAAGGATTTGACGGATTTAACACTCTGTTATCAACTGATTTTACCAGATATCCTATAAAGTTTTGTGCAAGTTGCACAGAACTTTTTTTGTTTTTTGGTCAACTTGCCATAGAATGGTAAAGCGTTTTCATGTATAATAAAACTATCAAAAAAGAAAAAGGAGTTCTCCACAATGGTAGAATTAAATCTTAAAAATATTTACAAAAAATATCCAAACAGCGAACACTATTCAGTTGAAGACTTCAACTTGGATATCAAAGACAAAGAATTTATCGTTTTTGTAGGACCTTCAGGATGTGGTAAATCAACTACACTCCGTATGATTGCAGGTCTTGAAGACATCACAGAAGGTACTGCATCTATCGATGGTGTGGTTGTCAACGACGTAGCTCCAAAAGACCGTGATATCGCCATGGTATTCCAAAACTACGCTCTTTACCCACACATGACTGTATACGACAACATGGCTTTCGGTTTGAAATTGCGTAAATACAGTAAAGAAGATATCGACAAACGTGTACAAGAAGCAGCTGAAATCCTCGGATTGAAAGAATTTTTGGAACGTAAACCTGCTGACCTTTCTGGTGGTCAACGTCAACGTGTTGCCATGGGTCGTGCGATCGTCCGTGATGCAAAAGTGTTCTTGATGGACGAGCCTTTGTCAAACTTGGATGCGAAACTTCGTGTATCAATGCGTGCTGAAATCGCTAAAATCCACCGTCGTATCGGAGCTACAACTATCTACGTAACTCACGACCAAACTGAGGCGATGACACTTGCAGACCGTATTGTTATCATGTCAGCTACTAAGAACCCTGCTGGAACAGGTACTATCGGACGTGTTGAACAAATCGGTACTCCTCAAGAAGTTTACAAACCCAGTTAACAAATTCGTAGCAGGATTCATCGGAAGCCCAGCTATGAACTTCATCAACGTTAAATTGAACGGTGACCATATCGTTGGTGATGGCTTTAACTTGAAAGTTCCAGAAGGAGCTTTGAAAGTTCTTCGTGAAAAAGGTTATGAAGGTAAAGAATTGATCTTCGGTATCCGTCCAGAAGACGTGAATGCTGAGCCTGCTTTCCTTGAAACATTCCCAGAATCAGTTGTTAAAGCAACTATCTCTGTATCAGAGTTGCTTGGTTCTGAATCTCACCTATACTGCCAAGTTGGTAAAGACGAGTTTGTTGCAAAAGTTGACGCTCGTGACTACTTGCAAGCAGGTGCAACAGTTGAACTTGGATTTGACCTAAACAAAGCACACTTCTTCGATGTAGAAACTGAAAAAACAGTTTACTAAGATATAAGAAATGATCAAACACTGCTAGAAATCTTCTAGCAGTGTTTTTCTTATAAAGCTCTAGGTTCTTCTAGTTTTCTTATTGTCGAAAAAGTGATAAAATGGTAGGAAGAACTGGAGAGAATGCATGCCCAAAGAAGTAATTTATTCAGGCGATGAAGTTGTCGCTTTAACACAAAAATATTTATCGAAGGAAGATGTGGCTTTTGTGCATAAGGCCTTGGTCTATGCTGTTGAATGCCACAGTGGTCAGTATCGTAAATCTGGCGAACCTTACATCATTCACCCGATTCAGGTAGCGGGAATCTTAGCTAAACTCAAGCTAGATGCCGTCACAGTTGCCTGTGGTTTTTTGCATGATGTTGTCGAAGATACAGATGCTAGCTTGGATGATTTAGAGAGAGTTTGGTCATGATGTTCGCATTATCGTTGATGGAGTTACCAAGTTAGGGAAGGTCGAGTACAAGTCTATCGAAGAGCAGCTGGCTGAAAACCACCGCAAGATGCTCATGGCTATGTCAGAGGATATCCGTGTTATCTTGGTTAAACTATCTGACCGTTTGCACAATATGAGAACTCTCCATCACCTCCGTAAAGATAAGCAGGAACGAATTTCTAGAGAAACCATGGAAATCTATGCTCCGCTTGCTCACCGACTTGGGATTTCAAGTGTTAAGTGGGAGCTTGAGGATTTATCATTCCGTTATCTCAATCCAACAGAGTTTTACAAGATTACCCATATGATGAAGGAGAAGCGTAGAGAGCGGGAAGAATTGGTCGATGAAGTTGTGACCAAGTTGGAGGAATATACTTCTGAGCGAAATCTCACAGGGAAAATCTACGGTCGTCCAAAACATATCTACTCTATCTATCGTAAGATGCAAGATAAGAAAAAGCGTTTCGAGGAAATCTATGATCTGATTGCCATTCGCTGTATCTTAGAGACTCATAGTGATGTCTATGCCATGTTGGGTTATGTTCATGAACTTTGGAAACCAATGCCTGGTCGTTTTAAGGATTATATTGCTAACCGAAAGGCTAATGGTTACCAATCTATCCACACCACTGTTTATGGACCAAAAGGTCCTATTGAATTCCCAGATTCGTACTAAGGAAATGCACGAGGTTGCTGAGTACGGGGTTGCGGCTCACTGGGCTTATAAAAAAGGAATCAAGGGGCAGGTTAACAATAAAGAATCTGCCATTGGTATGAACTGGATTAAGGAGATGATGGAACTCCAAGATCAGTCCAATGATGCTAAAGATTTCGTAGAGACGGTCAAAGAAAATTACCTAGCAGAAGAAATCTACGTCTTTACTCCAGATGGAGCTGTTCGTTCACTTCCAAAAGACTCTGGACCTATTGACTTTGCCTATGAAATTCATACCAAGATTGGTGAAAAAGCAACAGGTGCCAAGGTTAATGGTCGTATGGTTCCACTTACTACAAAATTGAAAACAGGCGACCAGGTTGAGATTGTTACCAATCCAAATTCCTTTGGACCAAGTCGTGACTGGCTTACCATGGTCAAGACCAGCAAGGCTCGGAATAAGATTCGTCAGTTCTTTAAAAATCAAGACAAAGAATTATCGATCAATAAGGGCCGTGAAATGCTCATCAGTCAGTTTCAAGAACATGGCTATGTAGCTAATAAATTCATGGATAAGCGACATATGGATGAGGTGCTCCAAAAACTAGCTATAAGACAGAAGAATCTCTCTTTGCTGCGATTGGCTTTGGAGAAATTGGTGCTATCACAGTCTTTAATCGCTTAACTGAAAAAGAACGCCGTGAAGAAGAGCGTGCTAAAGCTAAGGCAGAAGCAGAAGAGTTGGTTAAGGGTGGCGAAGTCAAGGTAGAGAACAAGGACACACTTAAGGTTAAGCATGAGGGTGGTGTCGTCATTCAGGGAGCTTCTGGTCTCTTGATCCGGATTGCCAAATGTTGTAATCCAGTTCCGGGTGACGATATTGTTGGCTACATTACCAAAGGGCGAGGAGTTGCCATCCACCGTGTTGACTGTATGAACCTTCGTTCGCAGGAAAACTATGAGCAGCGTCTTTTAGATGTTGAGTGGGAAGATCAATTCTCAAGTAAAGAATATATCGCCCACATTGATATCTACGGTCTCAATCGTACAGGTCTTTTGAATGATGTGTTACAGGTCTTGTCAAATACGACCAAAAACATCTCTACTGTAAACGCCCAGCCTACCAAGGATATGAAATTTGCAAATATTCACGTTTCTTTTGGGATTTCAAACCTTTCAACTCTGACAACAGTAGTTGATAAGATTAAGAGTGTACCAGAAGTCTACTCAGTCAAACGGACCAATGGTTAAGTTGGCTTGATAGATCTAGAAAGGATTTTTATGAAAATCATCGTCCAGCGAGTCAAGCAAGCTCAGGTATCCATTGATGGGCAAGTTTATAGCCAAATCAAGCAAGGTTTAGTACTCCTAGTGGGAGTTGCTCCTGAAGACCAACCAGAAGATCTAGACTATGCGGTGAGAAAGCTCGTCAATATGCGTATATTTTCGGATGCAGAAGGCAAGATGAACCTGTCAGTCAAGGATATTGAGGGGGGAAATCCTCTCTATCTCTCAATTCACTCTTTTTGCAGATACAAAGAAGGGCAATCGCCCAGCATTTACAGGTGCTGCTAAACCTGATGTCGCTGAGGCTTTCTATTTAGAGTTTAATCAAGAACTAGCCAAGGAAGTCCCTGTCCAGACAGGCATCTTCGGAGCTGATATGCAGGTGGAACTGATCAATGATGGTCCAGTAACCATCATTCTAGATACCAAGAATAGATAAGAAAAACCAAGAATACAAGCTTGGTTTTTGTTTATCTATAAAAACCCTAAAAGACAAAGCTTCTAGGGATAAGGGGAGTTAGTTGATTTTTTCAATATAGAGTTGCTTAGCGATTTCGAGGCTGACTTGAAGTTCTTCATTCTTGTGAATCAGAGTAAAAGTATTACTGAAACCATCAAACTGTTTGACTTGAAGTTGATCGCCAATATGGATGCCATGTTTTTCCAAATATTGAAGAAGTTCAAAGCTATCATGGACTCTTGTGAGAAGGTAGCTTCCTGCTTCGTTGATATCAGAAAGTGGCAGGTTATTGATCTCAACCAGAAGTTCACCCTTGGCAGGAATAGTACCACCATGAGGACAGGTCTTTGGAAAACCTAACATACTTTCCAATCTCTCCACAAAAAGGTCTGATACAGTATGTTCTAACACTTCAGCTTCTTCGTGGATCTGATTGCTAGTATAGTCTAAGTGGTGAACTAAGAATACCTCAATCAGTCGGTGTTTACGATAAAGTTCAGAAACTAGTCTCAAACCAATGTCTGTCAGCAAATAGCCATTTCTTTATTCTTTAGAATGAGATTTTCAGATTGCATGCGCTTAATCATTTCAGTTACCGCCGGAGGAGATACCTGCATCCGAGCAGCAATTTCTTTGTTGGTGATTTTAGGAACTTCCATGCCAATCTCATAAATACATTTTAAGTAATCTTCTTTGTTTGGGGTCATTGCTTTTTCCTTGTTTAATATCTGTAACTAGTATATCAAAAAAAGCCAGATTTCTCTAGCTTTCTGTCATAATGCTTGTGATTTTAGTTTAGTTCTTTAACTGCAGCAATAGCAGCTTCAAAGTCTGGCTCCGTGTTGATATTGTCAACGTATTCTACATAACGGATGATATTGTTAGCATCGAGAACAAAGACGGCACGTGCAAGGAGATGCCATTCGTTAATCAAGAGGGCATAATCACGTCCGAAAGAATGGTCAAAGTAGTCTGAAAGCATGATGGCATTGTCAAGGCCTTCAGCCCCACACCAGCGTCCTTGAGCAAATGGTAGGTCCATAGAAACGGTAAGAACGACCGTGTTGTCAAGGTTGGCAAGTTCTTGGTTGAAACGACGTGTTTGCGTTGAGCAGATACCAGTATCGATAGAAGGGACAACACTCAAGACTTTTTTCTTTCCATCAAAGTCGGCTAGCGTTTTTTTAGAGAGATCGGTTGTCGTAAGAGAAAAGTCAAGTGCCTTGTCTCCGACTTGCAGTTGTTTACCTGTAAAGGTTACAGGATTTCCGAGAAAAGTGGTCATGAAACTACTCCATTCTTTTTTCTTTTATTTTACCGAGAATTGTCAGATTTTTCCAATGATTTAACCGGAAATTGAAAAACGCCAATTCGGTGAGAATGACGTTTTTAATGGATTATTTTGCCAATCCTTCAGCAATCTTGTCAAGGTTGTATTTCATCATGTTGTAGTAGCTGTCGCCTTCTTTACCTTGTTCTGCGATAGAGTCAGTAAAGATTTGTGCGTAGATTGGGATGTTTGTGTCTTGTGAAACAGTCTTCATTGGACGATCATCGACACTGGACTCAACAAATAGTGATGGGACTTTCATTTGGCGAAGTTTTTCAACCAAGGTCTTGATTTGGTCAGGAGTTCCTTCTTCTTCAGTATTGATTTCCCAAATATAGGCACTTGGGACACCGTAGGCTTTAGAGAAGTATTTGAAGCATCCTTCACTGGTTACGATGAGTTTTTTCTCAGCAGGAATATTGTCGAATTTAGCTTTAGCTTCCTTGTCAAGTTTGTCTAGCTTATCAGTATATTCTTTGAGATTTTTTTCGTAAAATTCTTTGTTGCTAGGGTCTTTAGCGCTCAATTGTTTTGCGATGTTTTTAGCAAAGATGATCCCATTTTCAAGGTTGAGCCAAGCGTGTGGGTCTTCTTTGCCTTTTTCGTTTTGACCTTCAAGGTAGATAACATCAACGCCTTCGCTGACTGCAAAGTAGTCTTTGTTTTCAGTTTTCTTGGCATTTTCTACCAATTTTGTAAACCAAGCATTGCCACCTGTTTCAAGGTTGATACCGTTATAGAAAATCAAATCAGCTTGAGAAGTTTTCTTGACGTCTTCAGGTAGTGGTTCGTATTCGTGTGGGTCTTGACCAACAGGAACGATACTGTGAAGATCAATCTTGTCACCAGCAATATTTTTAGTAATATCAGCGATGATTGAGTTTGTGGCAACAACTTTTAGTTTTTGACCAGAAGCTGCATCTTTTTTTCCACTAGCACATGCTACAAGAGCAATGACGGAAAGAAAGAGAACGAGTAATGTACCTAATTTTTCATTAGATCCTCCAATTTATTGGGGCTTTGCCCCTTATTTTAACAAATGTTTATTTTTCAGTTTCAAATATCGTTGTTTTGGAGCGATAAAGAAGCTAATGAGAAAGAAACTAGCAGCTGTAAGCACGATACTAGAACCTGCCGCAACGTTAAAGCTATAGCCGATAAAGAGTCCCAAAACTGAAGCTGTAGCTCCAAAGGTTGAGGAAAGGAAAATCATACTTTTCAGGCTATTAGCATACAGATAAGCAGTTGCAGCTGGGGTAATCAGCATGGCTACAATCAGGATAGTTCCGACACTTTGCATGGCTGTCACAGACACGAGAGTTAGGAGTACCATGAGTAAGTAGTGATAGAAATTGACAGGCATTCCCATGGCTTTAGCCAAGAGTTCATCAAAGGACGTTATCAAGAGTTGCTTGAAGAAAATCCAGATTAACAAGAGAATGGCTGCCCCTACACCCATAGTAATAAACATATCTGTATCTTGAACAGCAAGAATATTACCAAAAAGGATATGGAAAAGGTCAGTTGAACTTTTAGCGACACTAATCAAGATGATACCGAGGGCTAAGAAAGAAGAAAAGGTAATGCCGATGGCGGTATCGCTTTTGACAATCGAGTTTCCCTTGATGTAGGTAATGATGATAGCAGCTAGCAGTCCAAAGACAATGGCTCCGATAAAGAAGTCAATGCCCAAGATGAAGGAGAGGGCTACACCTGGTAAGACAGCATGTGAAATGGCATCTCCCATGAGTGACATCCCACGTAGAATGATGAAACATCCTACAGCTCCAGCTACGACCCCGATAACAATAGCTGTTATCAAGGCATTTTGTAAGAAATGGAATTTTTGCAATCCATCGATAAATTCTGCAATCATAGGTCACCTCCATTGAAAAAAAGAGTCGATTACCGTAAGCTTCTTTGAGATTGGCTTGGGTAAAGGTTTCTTTGGTCGGACCAAAAGCAATCACTTCTCGATTGACAAGCAAGACTTGATCGAAGTAGTTGGGAACCTTGCTGAGGTCGTGGTGGACGATGAGAACCGTCTTCCCAGCTTTTTTCAGATCTCTCAGCGTATTCATGATAATCTCTTCACTGACTGAGTCAATCCCCACAAAGGGTTCATCTAAGAGGATATAGTCGGCTTCCTGCACCAAACATCTGGCAATCAAGACCCGCTGGAACTGACCTCCAGACAGTTGACTGATTTGACGTTCAGCGTAGTCAGCTAGGTCGACGATTTCAAGGGCCTCTTGCACTTTCTTCCAATGTTTAGCATTTAAACTTCGAAAGAGAGGAATAGAGGGAAATAGTCCTAACGAGACGCATTCCTTGACCTTGATGGGAAAGTTGTAGTCAATATGAATTTTTTGCTCGACATAGGCAACTCGATGTAAGGATTTTTTAACTTCCTTGTCATCGAGAAATGCCTGACCTTGATGTGGGATAATTCCCAGCATACCTTTTAATAATGTTGATTTCCCAGCGCCGTTTGGACCGATGATTCCGGTAATCGTTGGTCCTTGGAGCACTAGTGAAATATCCTTTAGTGCCAACGTTTCTTTGTAGGAGACACTGAGGTTTTCGATACGTATCATACAGTTGTATTCCTCCTGGATTTTAATATACCTTAATTTTATTTTTAAGTCAAGTTAATTTTGGTAAAAATTTAAAATATTAATGATGAAATCAAATAGGAGGAGGCGGCATTTTTAATTGCATTCCCCAGGGATTTTTGCTAAGCTAAGAATAAGTGAAATTAGGAAAGCGAGAACAAGATGACACGTTATCAAGATGATTTTTATGATGCCATAAATGGTGAGTGGGAAAAGACTGCTGTTATTCCAGCAGATAAATCGAGAACAGGTGGTTTTATCGACCTTGACGAAGAAATTGAAGAGTTGATGCTAACGACGACAGACAAGTGGTTGGCAGGAGAAGATGTGCCAGAAGATGCTATCTTGGCAAATTTTGTCAAGTACCATAGTATGGTCAGAGATTTCGATAAGCGAGAAGCAGATGGAATTGAACCAGTCCTTCCTTTATTGAAGGAATACCAGAATTTAGAAAGTTTGCGGATTTCGCAAGTAAACTAGCAGCATTTGAATTAGCTGGTAAACCAAACTTCCTTCCATTTGGAGTATCACCAGACTTTATGGATGCTAGAACCAATGTTCTCTGGGCTAGTGCTCCAGGAACTATCTTGCCTGACACAACCTACTATGCGGAAGACCATCCTCAGCGTGAGGAATTATTGAATCTTTGGAAAGAAAGTACTTCTAATCTCCTCAAAGCCTATAACTTCTCAGATGAAGAAATCGAAGACTTGCTAGAGAAACGATTGGAATTGGACCGCCGTATCGCAGCAGTAGTCCTCTCTAATGAAGAAAGTTCAGAATATGCTAAACTCTACCATCCATATTCTTATGAAGATTTCAAAAAGTTTGCTCCTGCACTTCCTTTAGATGATTTTTTCCAAGCGGTGATTGGACAAACACCAGACAAGATTATCGTAGATGAAGAACGTTTCTGGCAAGCAGCAGAGCAATTCTATAGTGAAGAAGCTTGGCCTTTACTCAAGGCAAGCTTGATCTTGAGTGTGATCAATCTTTCAACAAGCTATTTGACAGATGAGATTCGCATTTTGTCAGGTGCTTATGGCCGTGCCCTTTCAGGAGTTCCAGAAGCCCAAGACAAGCGCAAGGCTGCTTACCACTTAGCCCAAGGACCATTCAAACAAGCCCTTGGTCTTTGGTATGCACATGAAAAATTCTCTCCAGAAGCCAAGGCGGACGTAGAGAAAAAAGTGGCAACCATGATTGATGTTTATAAGGAACGTTTGGCTAAGAACGACTGGCTGACACCTGAAACACGAGAAAAAGCTATCGTCAAACTCAATGTTATCAAGCCTTATATTGGTTACCCAGAAGAACTACCAGCTCGTTACAAGGACAAGGTAGTGGATGAATCTTCTAGCCTCTTTGAGAATGCTCTTGCCTTTGCGCGTGTTGAAATCAAGCACAGCTGGAGCAAGTGGAATCAACCAGTTGACTACAAGGAGTGGGGAATGCCTGCTCATATGGTTAATGCCTACTACAATCCACAAAAGAATTTGATTGTCTTCCCGGCTGCGATCTTACAGGCACCATTCTATGACTTGCATCAGTCATCTTCTGCCAACTATGGTGGTATCGGTGCGGTTATTGCCCATGAAATCTCTCACGCCTTTGATACTAATGGAGCTTCCTTTGATGAAAATGGAAGCCTCAAGGATTGGTGGACAGAGAGTGACTATGCAGCCTTTAAAGAAAAAACACAGAAGGTTATCGAACAGTTTGATGGTCAAGAATCTTATGGTGCAACCATTAACGGTAAATTAACCGTATCCGAAACGTTGCGGACTTAGGAGGAATTGCTGCAGCGCTTGAAGCTGCTAAGAGAGAACCAGACTTCTCAGCTGAAGAATTCTTCCACAACTTTGCTCGTATCTGGCGTATGAAAGGTCGTCCAGAGTTGATGAAACTCATGGCCAGTGTCGATGTGCACGCGCCAGCTAAACTTCGTGTCAATGTCCAAGTGCCAAACTTTGATGACTTCTTTACAACCTATGATGTCAAAGAAGGCGACGGAATGTGGCGTGCACCTGAAGACCGCGTGATTATCTGGTAATCAAAAAACCAAGGATGATTGTCCTTGGTTTTTATATTTTAGAAAAAGGGATTGAATACTTTTTCGTGGGCGATAGTCGTAGCAGGTCCATGACCTGGGTAAACATCATAGTTTGGTAGGGTGAAGAGCTGATTGCGAATACTGTCAAGCATTTGCTCCAAACTACCTGTTGGGAGGTCATCACGGCCAATTGTTTCACGGAAGAGCGTGTCTCCGGTTAAGACCAAGTTTCCATCTGGGAAAACAAGTGAAGCTCCACCGATAGAGTGGCCTGGAGTTGGTAAGACGGTAAAGCGGAATTCTTCAATCTGGTATTCTTCATGAAAAACATAGGTGTGTTCAGCTGGTCTACACACGACATCCGCCATATCATCGTGACGAGGAAGCCCAGAAAGATTATCAACAGGAGTATAGAGCCAAGAAGCTTCACTTTCTGCTACATAGACTGGAGGATTTCCAAAAGTATCTCTAACCAAATCTAGACTTAAGATATGGTCATAGTGGGTATGGGTCAGGAGAATAGCGCAGATAGGTTTGTTAATGGTCTCAATAACGCTACGAATCTCAGCCCAATGGCTACCTGGATCAACCACAATCAAGTGATTCTCACCTTCAATGTAGTAGGTGTTTTCATAAGCAACAGGATTCACGGTTCTGTGAATTTTCATAAGTTCTCCAATCTCATAGAATATACTGCTACTAGTATAACACAGAAGAGTAAAATTAGGAAAAAATAGGAACAAACAAGAAAGTCCCTCCAGAAAGGAAGGGACTTTTAACTCATTAAAAATGATTTTTCCAGGCTTGGAAGCGGGCATCCAGTAGGAGTTGTGTCAGGTTTCTTAAGATTTCAACTTGTTGAGGCTCTAGTGTTTGAGCTTGGGAAACCAGTTGATGAATGTGCTCGATAGCACCGGTAGAAGATAAATCATTGATAGAATTGATCCCAGACTCTAAAATAGTTCCAAAGAAGAGATTGAAATAGAGCTCAAGTTCTTCATCCGGGACACTGTCCATCCATTCCTTTAGAGCGTCTTTGATTTGTAGACTTTCACTACTGATGGCCTCTAGTTGGACAAAGTGAGTTCCTTCAGTTTGCCAGCTGAAAGTATTGTGTTGGGCGATACCACCTAAGGCCAGACTGCGCACAACAATAGGAGTATCAGGAACTTCGAGCATCATTCCAATAACAGATCCCTGGGGTACATAACGGTGAATTTTTGGGATTACTTCCTGATAGCCACTGGTTTCAGTCAGATGAGCCTGCAAACCAGGAGCGTCGTAGGTATAAACTGCAGATATTTTTTCTTGCAATTCAGGCTGGATTTGACTTGCAGCATAGACGGCTAGATTACCACCTTTAGAATGTCCGGCAATGATTACTTCTTGCTTTGGATATTGTTTAAAGAAATCCTCCAAGTATTCAAGAGCATGTTTTTGGGCAGGGATTTCCTTCATATAGGTCATATGGAAATCTTCCTTCCAGCCAATAATACTGTCGTCTGTGCCACGAAAGACAATGAGATAGGTATCTAGATTCAGACGATAGATCATAGCAGCGAATTGTTTTTGGAGTTCCACATCAATATCATTAACGAAGTTAGAAAGCTTGCTATTTTTAAAACGCTTGTGTTGGGAGAGTTGGTCTAAGAGTTGTAGACGTTCTTTATTGGTCAACATGGTGCTTTCTCGTGGGACACGTGTTGCGACATCGCTTAAACGATTGACGGATTGGTCTAATAAGTTATCAAAAGGAAGATAAGTCAGCTCTGTAAAAAGCAAGTATATCCAGTTCATTCAAGGGAAGATCATAAAAAAGAATCGTATTGAACATCAGTTAGATAGTCAAAAAAATATTGGCCATGAGAATTCCTTTCTTAACTTTTTATCATATCAGATTTGCATCAATTTCGCTAGTAGTCAGAAGAATTTTTGCTATAATATAAAAAAAGGAGGAGCAGATGCACAAGATTTTGCTAGTGGAAGATGATCAAGTAATCCGTCAACAAGTTGGGAAAATGCTCTCCGAATGGGGTTTTGAAGTAGTTATGGTAGAAGACTTTATGGAAGTTCTGACGCTATTTGTTCAGTCTGAGCCTCATCTGGTCCTGATGGATATTGGATTGCCTCTCTTTAATGGTTATCATTGGTGTCAGGAAATTCGCAAGATTTCCAAAGTTCCTATTATGTTTCTGTCTTCAAGAGACCAGGCTATGGACATCGTGATGGCTATTAATATGGGAGCTGACGATTTTGTGACCAAGCCTTTTGACCAGCAGGTCCTCATAGCCAAGGTGCAGGGCTTGTTACGTCGCTCCTATGAGTTTGGGCGGGATGAAAGTCTCTTAGAGTATGCAGGAGTTATCCTCAATACCAAGTCTATGGATGTGCATGTCAATGGAAAAACTATCAGTTTAACAAAGAATGAATTTCAGATTTTACGAGTTTTATTTGAACATGCAGGAAATATCGTAGCGCGTGATGATTTGATGCGGGAACTCTGGAATAGTGACTTTTTTATCGATGACAATACCTTATCTGTTAATGTCGCTCGCTTGCGCAAGAAACTGGAGGAAGAAGGTTTGATTGGTTTTATCGAAACCAAGAAAGGGATAGGGTATGGATTGAAACATGCTTGAACTTAAAAGTTTTTTTCTAGCTTATATCCGTTCGCGTAGCTGTTTTTTTGCTTTTATTCTATCGCTTACAGGTTTGCTTTTTCTCTTTGAAATCTTGTTTGATAAGCAAGGACCCTACTTTAACTATTTCTTCTTTCTATCTACATTTTTGACATTTTTGTTTTTGGTATTTGATTTCTTGATAGAATTGCAACGTTATCGTAAGGAATTGCTCTATGGCGAAAGAAAAGCTAAGTCACCAATGGAAGTCCTTCTAACTGAAAAATTAGAGAAAAGCGAATCTGAACTCTATCAAAAGAAATCAGATGCAGAAAACCGCTATAATGATTTGGTGGACTACTATACACTCTGGGTTCATCAGATAAAAACACCAATTGCAGCCAGTAAACTCCTAGTGAGTGAGGTGGCGGATCGCAAACTGAAGCAACAGATGGAGCAGGAAATTTTTAAGATTGATTCCTATACCAATCTCGTACTCCAATATCTACGCTTAGAAAGCTTCCATGATGATTTGGTGTTGAAGAAAGAAAATATAGAAGATCTGGTCAAGGAAGTCATTCGCAAATATGCCATTTTCTTTATCCAGAAAGGTCTTAGTATCAATCTGCATGACTTGGATAGAAGGATTGTGACGGATAAAAAATGGCTGTTGGTAGTCATTGAACAAATCCTTTCAAATAGCCTCAAGTACACAAATGAAGGTGGAATTGAAATCTATATGGACGGTCAGGACCTTTGTATCAAAGATACTGGGATTGGTATCAAAAACAGTGATCGGTTGAGAGTCTTTGAACGTGGATTTTCAGGGTATAATGGTCGAATGACCCAGCAGTCATCTGGACTTGGGCTCTATCTAACCCAGAAAATCAGCCAAGAATTAGGACATCAGATTCAAATAGAATCCGAACTTGGGCAAGGAACAACGGTGAGGATTAAGTTCTCTGAAGTGAATTTACTGATTGAATGAAAAGAATTGTGAAGAGCTTGGAAGAAACCTTTCAAGCTCTTCTTTAGACCTTGATATGGTGAGAAAAAGGCTTCAATTAGATAAAAAATGTAATCTTACAAAAATGTAAGATTAAAGCCCTCTTTTGTAAGGTTATGTTATGGTAAGCCCTCTTTTTGTGGAGTAAACTTAGAGCATAAAGAAAAAGGAGAGAAACCATGAAAACAATTTTACAAAAGAAACAAACAAGTAAGCCGAGTCCAAAGGATATCGAGCGAGTTCTAATCGGCATCGAAATGATGCAAGCTCAGTTTCAGTTAATGGGATATTAAAAAGGAGAAGTTAAAATGACACTATTAGATGTAAAACACGTTCAAAAGATTTATAAAACTCGCTTTCAAGGTAACCAAGTAGAAGCCCTGAAAGATATTCACTTTACCGTTGAAAAAGGCGACTACGTTGCTATCATGGGTGAGTCTGGATCTGGTAAATCAACCCTACTCAATATTCTTGCTATGCTTGACAAGCCAACGCGTGGGCAGGTCTTCCTAAACGGAACTGACACAGCTACCATTAAAAATTCTGAAGCATCAAGCTTCCGTCGTGAAAAGTTAGGCTTTGTCTTCCAAGACTTCAATTTGTTAGATACGCTTTCTGTTAAAGACAATATCTTACTCCCTTTGGTATTGTCTAGAAAGCCTATTACAGAAATGATGAAAAAATTGGTCGTGACGGCTGAAAATCTTGGCATCAATCAATTGCAGGAGAAGTACCCTTATGAAATCTCTGGAGGACAAAAACAACGGGTAGCAGTTGCACGGGCTATCATCACAGAACCAGAAATTCTTCTTGCAGACGAGCCAACAGGTGCCTTAGACTCTAAATCGTCTGCAGCCCTCCTTGATATCTTTGATCAGATCAACGAGCAAGGGCAAACCATTCTCATGGTGACCCACTCAACAGCAGCAGCTAGCCGTGCAAAACGTGTTCTTTTCATCAAGGACGGTATTCTCTATAATCAAATCTATCGTGGTGAAAAGACGGATCGTCAGATGTTCCAAGAAATCTCTGACACCTTGACTGTTATGGCAAGTGAGGTGAACTAGTATGTTTCGATTAACCAATAAGTTGGCCATATCCAACTTAATTAAAAACCGCAAACTCTATTATCCTTTTGCTTTGTCTGTCATTTTGGCAGTCACTATCAGCTATCTCTTTTACTCCCTAGCCTTTAATCCTAAAATTGTGGATTTACGTGGTGCATCTGCTATACAATTTACCCTGCAACTAGGACTTATTGTTGTGACACTTGCATCTGCCATTATCGTTCTTTATGCCAACAGTTTTGTCATGAAAAATCGCTCAAAAGAACTGGGTGTATATGGCATGTTGGGCTTAGAAAAACGCCATTTGATTGGTATGACCTTTAAGGAGCTCTTAATATTTGGGATAGTAACAGTCACTGCTGGGATTGGAATTGGTGCCCTCTTTGATAATCTGATTTTCGCTTTACTGCTCAAACTTGCAAAGATGAAGGTGGAGCTAGTCGCAACCTTCCAATGGCCCGTAGTTCTTTCAATCCTTATTGTATTTGGGCTTGTCTTTTTAGTCATTGTCTTTCTAAATGCTATCCGCATTATCCGTATGGATGCTCTCCAACTTTCTCGTGAGAAAGCAAAGGTGAGAAGAAGGGGCGTTTCCTAGTTCTTCAGACTCTTGTAGGGCTAATTACTCTAGGCGGTGGCTACTATCTAGCACAAAGCGTAAAAGACCCAATTTCAGCAACCCTTACTTTCTTTATTGCCGTCATGTTGGTAATAGTTGCGACCTATCTTTTATTCAATGCAGGTATTACAGTTTTCTTACAGTTGCTCAAGAAAAACAAGAGGTACTACTACAAACCAAACAACCTTATTTCTGTTTCGAATCTTATCTTTCGTATGAAGAAAAACGCTGTCGGTTTAGCAACCATTACCATCCTTTCAACTATGGTTTTGGTCACCATGTCTGCAGCAACCAGCATCTATAACGGATCTGAAAATATAAAAAATATCATGTATCCTCACGATTTTGATGTTAAAGGACAAAATATAGAAGTTGAGGATTTAGACCAACTATTGACTCAATATGCCAGTGAAAAGAACTTGACGATTAGCAATAAAGACGTTCTTAGCTTTGCTAGCTTTGGCCTTTCTAATCAAGATGGAACAAACTTAACTATCTATGAAAAAGGGAAAACTAATGTATTGCCAAAGACAGTTTTCCTAGTTTTCGACCAAAAAGATTATGAAAAAATGACTGGACAAAAGCTAAATCTTTCTGGAAATGAAGTAGGACTTTGGGCTCGAAATGATCAACTTAAAGGTCAGAAAGCAATTAGTCTCAACAATCAGAACTATACGATAAAGCAAGAAATCCAGCAAGATTTCCTCAGAGACCATGTTTCAAACCAGTACGTTCTCTTGGTTTCGGATTATAACTATCTAGTTGTACCAAATATTCAAAACTTTTTGGATCAGTACCAAGATTCTGCTATCTTCAATCAGTTCTACGGTGGTATGGATGTAACTGCAAGTCTAGAGGAACAGTTAAAGCTAGCTGATGACTTTGATGCGTATGTGAACAACTTTAGTCATAATCTCCAGAGAGAAGATGCTATGGTTTATGGGGGTAATGGTGCAAGTGATGCAATTGCCCAAATGAACGCTCTCTTTGGTGGAATTCTCTTTATCGGTATTTTCCTCTCTATCATCTTTATGATGGGTACAGTTTTAGTAATCTACTATAAACAAATCTCAGAAGGTTATGAGGATCGTGAACGCTTTGTCATCCTGCAAAAAGTTGGCTTGGATCAAAAACAAATCAAGCAAACCATTAACAAGCAAGTCTTGACCGTTTTCTTCCTCCCTGTAATCTTCGCCTTTCTACATTTGGCATTTGCCTATCATATGTTAAGTTTGATTCTTAAGGTCATTGGGGTAGTAGATACAGCTATGATGTTGACCGTAACCTTATCTATCTGCGGCGTCTTTGCTTTAGTCTATGTACTAATCTTTATAATTACTTCAAGAAGCTATCGTAGAATTGTTCAAATGTAAAAACAGAAACATCAAAAAAGAGAGTGGGACGGAAATCGTTAATTCGTTAGAATTCGATTTCGTCGTCCCACCTCCGCACAGTTGAGTAGGGCTGTAAAAGCTGATGAAATCAGCGTAGTAGAGCCCACTCAACCACTGCGTCTTGCTCGACAATCCAAAGACAATTGAGAGGCTAGGACTTTTGTCCCAGCCTCTTTTTTAGAGCTGGGATTTTGTACAAGGTTTTATCTCTTATTTCACAACACGTGATTTGTTGGCGATATCAGCTAGGATTGCTGTTACAAACTCATCATGTTTAAACATTAAAACGGTATCTACTTTCAGAGGAGATATCGTTTTTCTTCTTCAACGGATAAGGATACAAAAATTTCTTCCTTTCTTTATCTTTTAAATTAATTGATTTCTTCAGAGAAAGACTGTAAAATTTTTGATATAATATCAAGGATGGATTGATGGATATTTAAAAGATAATGTTCAAAAGAATCACAGGTAAGAATTAAAAACATGTCAGTTTGGACAGAAATCTCTCTACCATCATCCATGCAGAAACAAGATTATATGAAATAAAAGGAGTAACCAATGTCCGGAAACTATTCAACACGTGAATTCCGCGAGAAACTATATGATGACCTTCATGTTCGATTAAGAGATACACTGATTTTGATGTGTTCGATTTTTATTGCCTCTATAGGTCTAAATATGAATTCAACAGCAGTCGTTATTGGAGCTATGCTGATTTCCCCTCTTATGACACCGATTGTTGGACTGGGATTCGGTTTAGCTATTTTTGATACGCGTTTAATCAAGCAATCTCTAGAGGTTTTACTTACTCAAGTATTGGTCAGTTTGCTTGTCTCGACTCTGTATTTCTGGATTTCTCCATTATCTTATGCAAGTAGCGAGTTGATTGCACGAACCTCTCCAACCATTTGGGATGTTCTCATTGCTATTGCTGGTGGGATAGCAGGTTTCATTGGTTCAAGGAAAAAAGAAGCAAACAATATCGTACCAGGAGTAGCCATCGCAACAGCTCTGATGCCACCTATCTGCACTGCAGGATATGGTTTAGCTAATGGAAATGTACGATTTTTATTTGGGGCTCTTTATCTTTTCTTGATCAACTGTGTCTTTATCATGCTAATCAACATTGTTGGAACAAGATTTTTGATGAGAAAATCTCCCTTAAGTTCATTTAAAGAGCTAAACATTAAAATGAAAATTGGGTTGATATCCTTGATTGTATTATTGGTCCTTCCAGCCAGCTATTCAGCAGTCACTCTGACGATGGATCAAGCGCGAAAAGAAGGGATTAAACAGTTTGTAGGAAATGAGTTCGCCAATCATACGGTCATTAATCAAGTCTACAAGTCAGGTAATAATGAATTGGTCTTGACGGTTGTTGGAGATCCGATTTCAGAAGAAGAATTAGAAACCATTCGCCAAAAACAAGCCTCTTACGGTATTCAATCTGTTCAATTGAAAGTCAAGCAATTCAACAATTCGACAAAATTAGATAGTGAGACGATCAAGGAATTTTACGAAAACATTGACAAGTATATCGAACAAAAACTCTCTGAAAAAGATTTACAAAACGATCGCGCAAAAGAAAATGAAGCAGACAAGGACTGAGAATAGTCAACTTATCTAACTCATGGAAGCAAATCTTGGGAGTATATCCTATATCCAAAAGTTAATGGATAGAAAGGATTGTTGATGAGGATACTATTTGTGGTGGTTTGATCAATCACTACTAACTCAGGTTAAACAAAATATAAAAAGCAACAACTGAAATAGTTGTTGCTTTTTCTTACTGAAAAATGTTTCTCAGACTGTGATCGTTTTATTTTTCAACACGAGATTTGTTGGCGATATCAGCTAGGACAGCTGCTACAAACTCTTCTACTGACACAGTGTTCGTTTCTTTTTGTCCATAGCGACGAACGTTGACAGTTCCGTCTTCCATTTCCTTATCCCCAACAATCAATTGGTAAGGAATCTTGCTAGTTTGTGAAGCACGGATCTTGAATTGCATTTCTCATTACGTTCATCCACATCAGCACGGACACCACGGTCACGGAGTTTCTTAGCTACTTCCCAAGCGTAGTCCACGTGTTTTTCGTTAGATACTGGGATGAGGGTTACTTGATGTGGTGCCAGCCATGTTGGGAAGGCACCCTTGTAGTTTTCAATCAAGATAGCTGTGAAGCGTTCCATTGTTGAGATAACCCCACGGTGGATCATAACTGGGCGATGTTCTTCACCATCAGCTCCGATGTATTTAAGGTCGAAGCGTTCTGGAAGCAAGAAGTCAAGCTGGATCGTAGAGAGGGTTTCTTCTTTTCCAAGGGCAGTCTTAACCTGGATATCCAATTTTGGTCCGTAGAAGGCAGCTTCACCTTCAGCTTCAAAGTAGTCAACGCCCATTTCATCAAGGGCAGCACGAAGCATGGTTTGGGCATTTTCCCACATTTCATCGTTATCAAAGTACTTGTGAGTATCTTGAGGGTCACGAAGAGAGAGGCGGAAACGGTATTCATTCAAGTTGAAATCTTCATAAACATCGATAATCAACTGAAGAGCACGTTGGAATTCTTCTTGGATTTGTTCTGGAGTCACAAAGAGGTGACCGTCGTTGAGAGACATTTCACGCACACGTTGAAGACCAGTGAGGGCACCAGATTTTTCATAGCGGTGCATCATCCCGATTTCAGCGATACGGATTGGCAATTCACGGTATGAGTGAACATGGTGTTTAAAGACTTGGATGTGGTGTGGACAGTTCATTGGGCGAAGGACAAATTCTTCCCCATCTCCCATATCCATAGTTGGGAACATGTCCTCTTGATAGTGATCCCAGTGACCAGAAGTCTTGTAAAGCTCTACAGAAGCAAGTGGTGGAGTGTAAACGTGTTGGTAGCCAGAAGCCAACTCTTTATCGACGATGTAGCGTTCTAACTCACGACGGATTGTCGCACCATTTGGCAACCAGAATGGTAGACCTTGACCAACTTCTTGAGAAATCATGAAGAGATCAAGTTCTTTACCAAGTTTACGGTGGTCACGTTCTTTGGCTTCTTCACGCATTTGAAGGTAGTTTTTCAAGTCTTTCTTGTCGAACCAAGCTGTACCGTAAATACGTTGCATCATAGCATTGTCACTATTTCCGCGCCAGTAAGCACCTGCTACATTGAGAAGGTGGAAGATTTGGATGCGACCTGTTGAAGGGACGTGTGGGCCACGACAGAGGTCTACATACTCACCTTGACGGTAGATGGTCAAGCCACCCTCGTCTTCTGAGTGTTCTTCAATCAATTCCAATTTGTAAGGATCGTTTTTGAAAATTTCACGGGCCTCGTCTTTGGTAACTTCCTCGCGAATAGATGGGAAGTTTTCTTTAACGATTTTTGCATTTCTTCTTCGATACGAGGAAGGTCTTCGTTAGAGATTTGACCAGCTTGGTTATCTGTATCGTAGTAGAAACCATCTTCGATAGCTGGACCAACACCCAAGTGAATGTCTGGGAAAAGGCGACGAGCGGCTTGGGCAAATAAGTGCGCTGCTGAGTGACGCAAGATTGGAAGGGCATCTTCGTGATCAGGTGTCACGATTTCGATGCTTCCGTCTTCAGTAATAGCACGAGTCGTGTCGATGAGTTTGCCGTTGAATTTACCAGCCAAGGCTTTTTTAGCGAGGGAATTGCTGATTGATTGGGCAATTTCAAAAGTAGTAACGCCAGATTCGAATTCACGAACAGCGCCATCTGGGAAAGTAATTTTGATCATGTTTTTCTCCTTATCTATTATCCAAATATTTTAAGAATCTATTCTTTTATTGTAATAGTTTGTTTCTAGGATTTTTTGTAGCTCAGTTTTATGCCAACCTGCGCCAATCATTATCTTATTAACATTAAATTCAAAACTCTGTTTATCATTCATCGAAAATTTAAGTCTATATCCTATAAACAGGCGCTTCTTAAATTGATATGCTTGGATATCTTCTGCTGAAAATTCTCCTACAATGTCTCCTAATTTCCCCATAGGTGTAATAGAAATGATGTAGATGCCTGTCTCGGTAAAAACAATTAAAAAGTAGGCATTTGCAGTGCCTCCCAAGCGCTGAGTTCCATAGATAGCATGCAGCGAGTCAGCTACGCTAGAATCTAAGCCATGTTTCATTAAATAAGCCTTAATTTCTTCAAATTTGAATCCCATATAGATCTCCTTTATTCATTTTATTTTTTTAATATTGCAGCATAGGAAAAGTTCTCTCTCGCCACCCCAAAAGTAACAAAAGAAAAATGAAAACAAAAAGCGACATCCAAAAAGGACGTCGCAACGTGGTTCCACCTTCATTTATGTTCCTCAAAAAAGAGGGACACCTCTGATTGGCTCTAACGTGGCCACCGTTTTATGTTTGCATAAAAGTCAGTAGAGTAGTATCAGTTTAGGCTTCCTATGCGTTCTCAGCAACCACGCACTCTCTGGTAGAAAGGGTCTAAGTGACTTGTCTCTATGCATTATTATAGCATGATTGTGAGATTTTTCAAGGTTTTTGTGAAAGTTTTTTGTTTTTCAGTTTTTGCACTAGATTCTTAATAGCGGCACCGACAGCCATACCCGTGAGGGCAAAGATTTCATAGGCTAGGAAGTAGAGAAGGATAAATTCTCCGAAAGTAATGATGGTAAAGCAAAAGAGCAAGCCAACTCCAATTAACCACCAAACTGAGAACTTGAAACGATAAGAGTAGAATAGTGATACTATGAAAGTCACTAGTGGAGAGAAGATAATAACGTTGCCGATGGTGAGCTCCTTCAAGATATAGTTTTCAGTAATAGACCATAATAACAGCTCATAAAGTGGCCAATAAAAGAAAAATATGACCAGATAGTAGGGGAGATATTGCGAGAATTTACGCATGGTAATCACCTCTCTTTTCAAGATGTCAACTTAGATATCCTTCCTATAACTATTATAGCACTTTTGCGGTAAGAATAGTAAATCAGTTGACAAAGAACTTAGTTATTGGTAGAATAAGAAATGTCGTAAAGACAAATAACTTCTTCTTGGTTACAGGCATGCCAACCTGTCACTCGGATGAAGCCAAATAAAAAGGAGAAATATCATGGCAATCTCAAAAGAGAAAAAAAATGAAATCATTGCACAATATGCACGTCACGAAGGTGATACAGGTTCAGTAGAGGTTCAAGTTGCTGTCCTTACTTGGGAAATCAACCACCTTAATGAACACATCAAACAACACAAAAAAGACCACGCTACTTACCGTGGATTGATGAAGAAAATCGGTCGCCGTCGTAACTTGCTTGCATACTTGCGTAAAAACGACGTTAACCGTTACCGTGAGTTGATCAACTCTCTTGGACTTCGTCGTTAATCTGCTTTATTTTCCACTTACATTGCGTTGTCACCATACCTCTATATACTCAAGTATTATCTTCGGTTACGGTTCCTAGCACTGTAAGGTAAAATAAATCAGATATGTCTCCCTTTGGGGAGATTTTTTGTTTCACTAAAATTTTTGTTCAATCTTTGGCTTGCCGCCTAGTCTACAAACGTTTTATCCAGCAAGAATTATGATGCTAAGGGCGTTAAAAATCCGTATGAAAATAGGGAAAGGGCACAGTGTTCGATGAACACAAGGAGTTTCATCTTTTTCACTAGGATTTTAGCCCAAGCTTAAATCGGCTCTCTGACTTCAGAGGGCTTTTTATTTTTGTCACCTTACCTTAAATGGTCTAAATAACAATGCTACAGTAATGGATGAAAATATGGTATAATCATAAGATAGATAGAATCGAGGAAATTATGTCATTTACACAATTTAAATTTAAAAAATATATAGAAAAAGCCTTGGAGGAGTTGAAATTTACGACTCCTACCGAGGTTCAGGAAAAGTTGATTCCTATTGTCCTGGTAGGTCGTGACTTGGTTGGTGAATCAAAAACAGGTTCAGGAAAGACACATACTTTCTTGTTACCGATTTTCCAACAGTTGGATGAAGAGAGCGATAGTGTGCAAGCAGTTATCACAGCTCCAAGTCGCGAGTTAGCAACTCAGATTTACCAAGCAGCTCGTCAGATTGCATCACATTCAGATGTTGAGATTCGTGTTGTGAATTATGTTGGTGGTACAGACAAGGCCCGTCAGATTGACAAATTGGCAAGTAATCAACCACATATCGTTATCGGAACACCAGGTCGTATCTATGATTTGGTCAAGTCTGGTGATTTGGCCATCCACAAGGCTAAGACCTTTGTAGTCGATGAAGCCGACATGACCTTGGATATGGGGTTCTTGGAGACAGTCGATAAGATTGCAGGAAGTCTTCCTAAGGACTTGCAGTTCATGGTCTTTTCAGCAACTATTCCACAAAAACTGCAACCATTTTTGAAGAAATACTTGTCAAATCCTGTCATGGAGAAAATCAAGACCAAGACAGTTATCTCAGACACCATTGATAACTGGTTGATTTCGACCAAGGGTCGTGACAAGAATGCTCAGATTTATGAGTTAACTCAAGTTATGCAGCCATACTTAGCCATGATTTTTGTCAATACCAAAACTCGTGCGGATGAATTGCACAGCTACCTAACAGCTCAAGGCTTGAAGGTAGCGAAGATTCATGGAGATATTGCTCCTCGTGAACGCAAACGTATCATGAATCAGGTGAAAAATCTTGATTTTGAGTATATCGTAGCAACTGACCTGGCTGCGCGTGGGATTGATATTGAGGGTGTCAGTCATGTTATCAATGATGCCATTCCACAAGACTTGTCCTTCTTTGTTCACCGTGTTGGACGAACTGGACGTAATGGTTTGCCAGGTACAGCTATTACCCTTTATCAGCCAAGCGATGACTCTGATATTCGTGAGTTAGAGAAATTGGGGATCAAGTTTACTCCGAAAGTCGTCAAAGATGGAGAATTCCAAGATACTTATGACCGTGACCGCCGTGCCAATCGTGAGAAGAAACAGGAAAAACTGGACATCGAAATGATTGGGCTGGTTAAAAAGAAAAAGAAAAAAGTCAAACCAGGCTATAAGAAAAAAATTAAATGGGCTGTCGATGAAAAACGTCGCAAAGCTAAGCGAGCAGAAAGTCGTGCCCGTGGACGTGCAGAACGTAAAGCTAAACGCCAAACATTTTAAAAATAAAACAGTAGGACCAAGTGGTTTTACTGTTTTTTTATAGTTCTACATCGGGATTGACAGAATTCATCAGTAGATGATATTGGGAAAATGATCATTTAATCAGAACATTCTTTTAATTTTCTGAAGTTTATAATATACTTAAATTAAAGTAGATTGTAGGAGAAGTTAAACGAAAGATTTTAAAGATTTTATTGCTGGGATTGGTGAAATAAATGTTATTGTTTATTTGATATATGTGTGTACTGGTCTCGCTCCTCTCTTTCATATATTGATTATCGGTTCAGAAGTGACTACTGGAAAAATAGTTTTAACTATCTTAGGCATACTTTATGCTATCTTTTTAACGATTGCTAGAATTTATAGAAAGTTTTTCTGGTAAGAATCATCATGAAATATTAAAATCCCATCAGAAATTCTCTGATGGGATTTTAGACTTTAATATTATGATTTTACTCCCACTCAACGGTTGCAGACTCCTTGAGAATCGCTATATAATAGGCTTTTTAAGGAGTTAGTAATTCTTTGGTGGGGTTTTTGGTGGGAATGTTATTTTAAAATTGATTGGTTCCCGTTGAAATGTACTAAGCTAGAAGATGGGAAAGAAACATTAATAATTCCTACCATTTCATTAGTGATAACTTCATCAGCGCCATCCCATAGATGCGAGTAGTGTTTCAAGGTGATTTCAGGAGAAGAGTGTCCTAAACGTTTTGATAGAATAAGTACAGAAACATTTAATTCATTAATTAGAAGTGAGGCGTGGCTATGCCTAAGACCTTTCGCTTGGATAGGCTTTACGTGAGCAATCTTGGCGTACCTTTTAATAATCCTTGAGATTGTAGATTTCAACATAGGTAAGCCATCGTATGAAAAGATAAAATCATTCTCGTGTCCTAGTCCAATCTTTTTTTGAGCTTTACGCCATTTTTTTAACACATCAATAGTATCTTTATCTAAACTAATCATCCTTTTGCCGTCTTTAGTTTTCGAATGGGAATTACGAGTCCATTCTTTTTTGTTTTTAACAATAAGCATATGATGAACTCGTAGGCGTTGCTTATCAAAGTCAACATCATTCCATTGAAGGGCACAACCTTCATTTACACGTACGCCAGTCATGAAATATACCCAAATCATCACGAAGTTTAAATGTTCATATACATCTTCAATGTAAATTTGTGAAATAACAGCTTCAAATTCGCTCTTAGTCCAATATGGGACATTACTTTTCCCTTTAGGAATTGCATTAGATTGCTTAGAAATGTTTTTTTCCACATATCCCATTTGCAAAGCATAGTCCAATGATTTCCTAAACATGCCAAAGATGAGGCTAGCATATCCTTGTGAATATCCGGCACCATCCTCATCTTGACTAGTCAGTAACCATGTTCGAAACATCTGGACTTGTTCGAGTGTAATCGAACGAAGTGTAGTGTCACCAAAACGATCACAAAGCTGTAAAAGATTTTTCTCTCGAACTGAAAATGTGCTGTGTTCAACTGTTGTTCTATAATATGGAATATAATGTTCTTCCATAAATTGTCGATATTTCATCCGGTAGTTAGAATAACCTTGAGATTGTTGATATTCATATTTCAGCCGAGTTAATTCCTTATATGCTTCTGCAGCCGAATTAAATGGATTTCCGTGTTGATCAAACCTTGATTTTTTTCGTACACGTTTCCCCGTAACTCTATCTCTACCAAATTCGGTTTGAATAAAAAATTTACCGTCTTTGTCAGTATAGACTCCAGGAAATTTAGTTTTCTGTTGATTTTGTGGCATTTTTACTCCTTGTGAAGTGAAACACCCAGAATTTCTTCAACAGCAACGATAGGGACATGGCCTAAACGTCGATTATTATAAAAGGCATATCCCTTTTGTACCATAATTTGCTTAGCTTGTCTAATAATTGAAATGGCAGTATAGGGATTGTAACCCATTTTAATTAAATCTTCTTTGTTCATTGTTTGTTTCATAATTAATAATCCTCTTGAAATTTCTAAATTTTATTGCGATAATAGTAGTAGGTAATAGATATTATTACTAGTATATTTTGAGTTTGTTTCTGACACCGACCAAAGTTTGGAAACAAGCTCTTTTTTATTTTTACTTAAAGTAACTTTCATATCCTTATCCTTTTGAAAATATTCGAATAGTAGTTGCGGTACATATTTATAAATGCATCTTGATATATCAGCGTTTTTTGACATTGAAGAATATATTTGCTATTAAAAATAACTGCTAAATTTTTTTATTCCATCTCTAAATCTTTTTAAGATTCGTTTCAACATTTTATCTTCAAGTTTTTTTCTCTTGTATTGTTTGAAATTGTATCATTGAAGATTTCATTTCTTTCTTTTTAAAGGGTATGTTTTTTTAGTGGAAAAGTTTTATAAAAAAAGTTGTGGAAGGGTTTATACGAGTTCCTAAACCATATTTTTTTTGCTTCTTCTAGTGAATGGAACATTACCCTTATTATTTCTAAAACTTGCCAACTTGTCATTTTTCCTACTTCATGTTTTGTTCCAGTATTTTTTTCCTTGAGTTGGAAGTTTTCTAGAATTCTTCTTTTAGTTTCCCCTTATTTGTTTTTTTAAAAAAATCTTATTGGAAGAAATGCAATGATATCTTCATCAATTAAATCTGATATTGTGGTAGTTGATAACTGATCATTAATATCTTGTAAAAATTGAGCTATATAATTTTGTTGATTATTTTGCTTAAAATTTTTAGCTAACATCTTTTCGCATTTTATAGTTGCATCTATGATTATCTTTATATATCGAAAAACACTATCAGATATTAGAAGCTCTAAATATTGAATAATCATTTCATCAGTTAATTGTGCTAAGTAATGGGAGTCTAATTGCTCAGCTATCTTACTGCCGGTTAATTCGATTTCATATCTAAAGACTTCTAGATTTTTTAATGATGAATTTTTTTTAGGAATCTGCTTGTTCTTTTTTGCTTTCTCAATTTTTGTTATAGAAGGTGTGTTTCTCTTTCTTATTAATTTCAATCGTTATTATCGGAAAATAATCTGCATTTTGACTTGTACTATAGTTTTTTTAAATCTCTTTTTTTTGTCTGCTACAAGCGCCCTCATTAATAATTGACGAGTTTGTAGAGATGGTAATTTATTAAAAAGCAATTGTGAATGCTAATTCAATTTTTCTTAAACCTAACATAATCCGGATTATATTTAATCTTAATCTTATAATCTTTTTTTCTAATTTATGTAATACTTCTTTTAATCTTAATTTAATTCCCTCAATGCCTGTAGTTTGAAAATTAGGAGAAGGACCGTTAAGTTGAATTGCAATATACTTCTTTCTGTAACCTACTTCTTTTAAGCTAATTGTTACTTTTCCTAAATCTACTGATTGAATTGTGATCTTAATTAATTCTCCTTGTGAGTTGTAATCTATAGATGCTGTGTCTTTAAATATTTGTTCATCAAAAACGTTAGAATCAAAGGTTACTTTTGGGCTAAGAATTGAGACTATACAGTTATCAATACCCCAATAAGCTCGAACAATTGAGAAACAAGATTTTATAAAACTTTCGTTTTGTTTCTGTGATTCCAGTAATTCTTTCTTCCTAAGTTCTCTATCTTCCTTTTGTCTTTCCTTTTCTTCTATTTCTTCACGAGATAAGGGAGGTCTCTTGACTACTTTACCATCTCGTTTATTTCTTTTAGGTCTTCTTACCATGTATATTCCTCCTTGTTGTTAAATCTGTAATGAAGATGTACTTCTAAAATGTAATTTTCTTTAAAATTAAACCTCCTTCTTTCTTATATTGGTTAGTATGCCATAAATCATGCAAAAAACGTCCAAAAACAAAAAAAATTGAATTTTTATTTTAAAACAAAAAAAACACTCAATTAAGAGTGCTTAAAAAACGCGTCGTAACAAGGTTTTGAAGAAAAAAGTAGGCTCTTACCTACTTTTAATTTTTTTAGTTTTGAATAAGAATGTTAAGAAAGAAATCAATACTTTCAGTACGATATTTTATTGATGTGACAAGGTTTTTGAAGGAAAAAAGTAAGTTTTTATCTACTTTATTTATTTTTTTAAAAAAATTTTTTTTATTTTTTTCATTTAAATTTAGGATGTTGAGAAAAAAAGATCAATAATTTCAGTACGATTTTTTTATTTAGTTGAATTTTTTCAATTAAAAGTTGAAGATTATCATCTGAAGTTTCGGAAAGTGGTCTAAAAAAATCAGAAGGATCTATATCCATGGCAGATAAAATTTTTAGTAGAGTATCGACAGATAAGTTTCTTCTATTGTTTTCAATTAGATTAATAAAAGGTAAGCTAAGATCACTTTTTTCAGCAAGCTCTTGCTGTGTTAGCTCTTTACTTAGTCGATATTCCCTGACCAATTCTCCAATCTTCATTTACAAATTCTCCTTTTAATTATTGTATATATTTTTTGTTGATATTTATATAAACAATAGTATTCAAAATATACGTTTTTATTTACAATAGTAAATAAAAATGGTATAATGAGAGCGTTTGTAATATTATAAGAAGGGCTTGGATTTGGGGCAGATACGCTTCAAATTTTATGTGGGTAAAAATGAAATCAAGAAAAAGTAAAAATAATAAGAAAAAAATAACCCTTGCTCTAGCGGCAGGAGTTGCTTTAACAAGTTTTTCAACACTATCTGTACAAGCAGATGAACAAGTTGATGTAAAAACAACGGACAATTCAGTAGCTGAAGAAAAACATGTACAAACTTCGCCTACAACTTCTATCACTCAAGTTGAGGGTGTTGAGGTTTCAAACGGAACTGCTCTTGTAACTAAGACTCCAGCTCAAGAAGTTGTTGGACAAGCAAAAGAAATTAAAGACCAAGCTGACCAAGCGGTTGAAACTCAGACTCCTGTTGTTGAAAAGGCTAAAGAACAAGAAGCTACAACTTCAGGGGCAGAAAGCTCTGCTAAACAAGCTCTTGAACAAGCTGAACAAAAGAAAAAAGCTGCAACTCCTGAAGCAATCGAAGGAACAAAAAATGCGATTGACGCTTCTAAGAAAGAAGTGACTACGCAAACAGAAAAGATTGATTCTTTGAAAGAACAACAAGACCAAGTGCAAGGAAAGAAAAATGCACAAGAAACTGTTGTTAAAGATGCTACGGATGCGACTCAAAAGCAAGCTGGAAAAGTTGCTGGTGCAGAAAAGAAAGTTCAGAACGCTCAAAATGTTTTGAATGGAACTGGCGCTGACAAGGTTATCAAAGAAGAAAAAGATGCCAAGAAAGACCTAGAAGCTAAAAAAGCTATCATGAAAGATGCGAAGAAAGCTCTTGGACAATCACAAGATGCGGATGCGAAAAAAGCTCGTAAGTTGAGCGATGCAAAAGAGCTTGAAGCAGGGCAAAAGAATACTTTTGACCAAGCGACTGATGCTCTTTCAAATGCAACGCAAGCTCACAATGAAGCCACATCTAAACGCAATGTTGCTCAACAAAACAAGGATAACGCCCAAGCTGTTTTGGATGGAACTGGTACAACAGCTATCCTAGATGAGCGTAAAAATGCACAATCTGATTTAGCTACTAAAGAAGCAACTCTTCAAGATGCTACTAAAACTTTAGATGATGCTAAGAAGACTGATGCTAAAAAGGCAGAGGATATTGCTGGGTTAAAAAAATCCGAGGAAGATGCTGAACGTACAAGTGCTTCTACCGCTAAAACACTTCAAGATGCGACTGATGAAGCAAATGAAGCTTCTTCTAAATTTGGAGTTGCTAAACAAAACAAAGATAATGCGCAAGCTGTTCTTGACGGAACTAGCACAAAAGCTATCTATAAAGAGCGTGATGATGCAACATCTGACTTAGCAACTAAAGAATCAACATTTGAAGATGCGACTACAAACTTGGACGATGCTAAACGTGCGGATGCTAAACGTGCAGAAAAAATTGCTGAGGCTACAACTAAGCTAAACCAAACTACTGCTACATTGAAACAAGCAGAAAGTGACCTGCTTGATGCTCAAACTGCCGCAAACCAAGCTTCTGACGACTTGAAGAATAAGAAAAAAGCTGAAAAGACAGCTCAAGAAACTCTAAATGCTTCTAAAGGGAAAGTTGCTGGCGTTACAAAAGAGCGTAACGATGCTAAAGCTGACCTGAAAGCTAAAGAAGCAACTCTTACAAGTGCGACTGGTACTTTGGCAGATGCTAAACGTGCAGATGCTCAAAAAGCAGAACAACTTGATTTGTTAGATGAAGCGAAAGCTCAGGCTGAAGGTGAAGAGTCTAAGACTGCAACTACTTTGACTAAAGCTCAAGGTGGTGCAAACCTTGCTTCAACTAAACTTCAAAAAGCTACTGATGATGAAGAAGAGGCGAAAGATAGTCTTGCCTCATCTGAAAGTCGCTTGGAAGGTGTTACAACTGAATATGATGATGCTAAAGCTGACTTAGCAACTAAGCAATCTAAAAAAGAGGATGCTGAACGCAAGTTAGAGATTGCGAAAAATACAGATGCTCAAAAACGCTCTGACATCCAAGACTTGAAGACTCTAAAAGGTCAACAAGAAGATACTAAGCGCGCAACTGCTCAAGAATTGTCTAGTGCAACAACTGCCGCTGAAAATGCTGAAAACGCTAAGAAAGAAGCAGATAAAGCTGTTGATACCCTTGAGAAACAAATCGCTGCTATCAAAAACTTGACCATTCCTCAATTGCCACAAAATGTCATTGCGGCTTATAAGACTTACTTGAATGATGCTAGTGAAGCAAATAAACACGCTTTGAACAACGCTATTCAAGCATGGTACAAGGGTGGCAAGTATGATTTTGGCACTCGTCAATTCGAATGGTCTGATAGCTTACAAACAACTGTCTTTAAAGGTTGGGCAAACAAACATTGTTCTGCCAATTGATGATACAGTTGTAAATCTTGACAATCCAACAGACGAACAAATCAAAGCTTTGAGTCACTACTACGTTCTTCTTGCAAACAATCTCCAAGACCAAGTTTGGGGAACGCACAACTTTGTTGTCACCAAAGAGTCCATTCAAGGCATTAAGAAGATTACTCAAAATTATGCTAAAGAAAATAAACCATACAATAGCGGACATAGCGACACCGCTTTAAATAACCACGGAGTAGATGGTATTCGTTTTAATGGCGAAGTAATGAACTATACAAATACATTAAGTAGCACTTCTCCTTTAGAAAAAGCGATTGATACTGAAAAAACTCATAAAGCCACTATGTCTCAACTTTACCGTGAGGTTTATGACTCAGTAATCGCCTTTATGACCAATGATATTCATGCCAATTTTGGACACATGAAAGGAATGGTAGGACGAACCAAACCAGGAACTCCTAATGCTGTTGGAGGCAATATCAGCTATACTGCAAATAATGTTGGGCGCATGCACTTCGTCCGTTTTGCAGGAAAAGATGCTCGTACTATTATCTCACGAGACCCAAAAACTGGTCAAAAAACAGAAACGTATGTGGATGAATACTTTGATAATGGTATCGCAAAACCACTTCCAACTCCATTTGACACCAGCAAGATGGAACAAGACTTGGCACAAGCTAAGAAAACTCAAGTTTCTGCTCTTGCCACTCACAACAATGCTCAAAATCGTTTAGCTTCTGCTAAAGATGCAGACGATACTGCAAAATCTAATCTTGCAACTACAACAAGTCGTCTCAACAACTTGCTCAACACACAAGATTTGACACCTAATGCAGAGCGTGTTCTTAATACTGCTAAGTCAGAATTAAGCCAAGCTGAATTGCGTAACACAAACGCAAGCACTGCTTATGCAAATCTTACAAAAGAAATTCAGAATAAACGTGCTACTCACAAAGAAGCAGAAAAAGCATTGTCTAAAGCAACTATCGCAAACAAAGTTGCACAAGAAAGTCTTGAAAAAGCAACGACTGAACATAACAATGCAGTTGATAAACTTAACAGCATTAAAGATGCCATTAAGCGTACCAAAGCGATTAAAGACTTAACTCCTGATGCACAAGTTAAGTTCAATACTGCGCAAACAGAACATCAAGCCGCTGAAAAACGACTTGCAAGAGCTGAGAAAGCCTTGACTGACCTTAATAACGAAATCAAGGCAAACAGTGAAGCTCTCGACACAGCTAAGTCAGAATTGCGCCAAGCAGAACAAACTGACAAGGATGCACAAGCGACTCTCAAAGAAGCAACTTCTGTTAAGAACAATGCTTCTAAAGCACTTGATGCCGCAAAAGATGCTCTTTACAAAGCAAATGCGATTAAAGAGTTGACTCCTGAAGCTCAAGCTACATTTGACCAAGCAGAACTAGCCTACAACACAGCTAAGACTCGTTTGGAAAATGCAGAAACTGCCGTCAACAACCTAAACGCTGACCTTGCAGTGAAACGCCAAGCTTTGGCAGATGCTATCGAAGCCCTTAAAAATGCTGAAAAAGCTAACACGACTGCTCAAACTAAGAAAGCTAACGCAGAAAAAGCACACGCTAAAGCAACAAGTACGCTTTCAAATATTCAAAACGCTCTTGCTTCACTTCTTGCCATTAAGGACTTGACTCCTGATGCACAAGCTAAATTCGACCATGCAACAGTAGAGTACAAGGCTGCTCAAACTCGCTTGGAAAATGCGGAAACAGCCGTTAAGAATCTAAACGCAGGATTGCAAGAAAAACGTAAAGCTTTGGCAGATGCGGTTCAAACTTTGAAAGACGCTGAAACTCTTGCGAAAGCTACACAGGCTGACCTTGAAGTTGCCGAGGCTACTTACAAGAAAGCCGATGAGGAACTTACAGCTACTCGTAAAGTGATTGCAGAGTTGGAAGCAACTAAGGACTTAACTCCTGATGCTCAAAAAGCTTATGACCAAGCTCTTGAAGCTGAAAAACTTGCAGAAAAACGCTTGTCAGATGCTAAAGTAGCTGTTGAGAACCTAACTGCTGATGTGAAGACTAAACAAGAAGCTTTGGAACAAGCACAATCTGAACTTGCACAAGAAGAAAAAGCTCTTGAAGCACTCAAAGCAAAACAAGCCGAAGAGGAAAAAGTTCTAGCAACTATTCAAGCTCAACTAGACGACTTGAAAGCTCAAGAAGAGGCTGTTCGTGCAGAGATTGCTAAAATCGAAGACAGCATCAAAGAGATGGAAAAACTCCTTGATAGCCTCATCCATGCTTCTGAAAACTACGAAGTCGCAAAAGAAGAGTACGAAAAAGCTCTTGAGGCTCACCGCCTAGCTCTTCAAACACTTGAAGCAGAACAAGCTAAACTAAATGCTCTCCTCCAAAACCAATTGGATGCCAAAGCTCAGTATGAGGCTGTTCTACTTGCTTATCAGAAGGCATATAATAAACCTCAAGAATCATTGAACCATAGACATGATTCTAAGGTATCAAATATAGAACATAAACTGGTAACAGATAAACTTAGAACTGCTCTAAGTAATCCAGCTTATATCTATGTTGGAAATAAACCTAAATATGGTGTCAATACGACTTTACCAAATACAGGTTCAAGTGAAAATATGTTGATGGTAGTTCTAGGAACTATACTTAGTGGAATTGGTCTAGCATTACCACTTAGAAGACGTGATTAACTAGGATATACTAAGTTAGAGTTCTGTTATAATAGTAAGTTATTTATAAGGGCAGAACGAATACAACATGAAATTTTTAGTATTTTAATTTCTATAAAAAAGATTTAAAATTTTTATTCAATACATTTTAGTATTTTAGGAGGAAAAAATGATGAAAAAAATTATTGCGATAGTAGCTTCTGTACTTGTAGCACTTTTAGTGGCGGGTGGAGCGTTCTTTTACCTAAATCAAAAATCTGATCCAGCAAGCCAGTTCGTTGGCTCATGGTATGATAAAGAGCATGATGTTATGATAGTATTTAAAAAAGATAACAGCCTTGAAGTGACTAATGATAAAGATGAAACTAAAGAAGGAACATGGAAAGTAGCTGGTAAATATATCAAATTATCTATCGATGGTGCATCTAGTGCAAAAGCAGAATTGCCTGAAGAAGGTGCTAAAGAAGTGAAAAAACTTGATTTTAAGTTTGATACAGCTAAAACATTACAAAGTAAGTTTCTTATAAAAGATGGAACATTTGAAAAGCAAAAATAGCTAAATAGTCTTAAAAAAAGGTAGTTCAATCATTTGAACTACCTTTTTTATTTTGAGGAGAGATATATCATAATGTTTAAAGAAGTTACTTAGTTTGCTTGTGCGATTAACTTATAAGCATAGGACTTTTGAAACTCTTCAGGTCGATTGTGCCCGAGAGCACGTGATACAACTAAACAAGCCTTTCGATCAAGGACAACACCTTTTAATTCGCCTCGTAGATAAACTTTTTCTTTTTTATCTTTGATATCTTTGGGATCTCGCGCAACAAGAAGATAAAGACGTTTTGCGTATTCTGCACGATATTTATGAGGTTTTAAAGCAGTTGGAACTTGAAACACACGCTTTTTACCAGCTAGTTTAAATTCTTCAACAAGCCCTTCTAATTCTTTTTTGTCTCGCGTAATAATCGGAATCCATCGGTCTCGTGCTCCTTTTGAATTATGCTTTTTACCAATGATTTTAAGATAGTATCGACCATCTTCACGTTGATGTAGGGAATCACCTGTAATAGCTTTTAATTCATTTTTACGTAACCCAGTGGCAGATACGATTGAGAACCAGCGATTATTTGTTTCTTCAGACATCCTGTCGTCATTAGACTTCAAACGATTATTCTTTTTGTCGGCTCGATATCGAATATCCGTTGCAATAAAAGCGGTAGAAGGTACTCCTAAAACTTTGGCTAATGCTGCTTTATAGGTTGACTGAGTAGGAGCAGAAAGTCCTAATTTCTTACAATGTTCTAAGTATTGATTTACTAAGTCAATCCATCCCTCAATATCGTTAGATTTATCAAGAGCTTCTAAATCTTCGGCAGTAGTTATTGAGGCAACAAAGGAAGCGAATCTGCTCCAGGAACCAGCGTAGTTATGAAGAGTTCGGTCGGTATGGATTAAATGAATGTCCTCTCCCGTTTTTTTTGATTCATTTCGCTTGATACCCTTTCCTTTTTTAAAGCGCGTGACTAGATTAGTTAGTCCTTTTGATTGGACGAATTGTTTACGGCCTTCGAAAGTAGTTAGAGAATCCATCTGTTGTTTCTTAGCTTTCTCTTTAGCTTTTCGTCGAACAGCACGACTACGTCTCTTCTTTGCCATAGTTCTTTCCTTTCTATAGTAGATAATATGCTTTTAAAGAAGATCTTAAGAAAATTCTTAAGGTCTTTTTAATTCAAGTTGAAGTAGTGCAGTGACATAAAGCTTGTATTCACTGATGTAGTATCTTCCCTTTGCTGAGGGCGCTTCTTAGTTGATGGCTAAGAAGATAACCAAGTCATTGTACAACATGACAAGTTGACTCAATTCAAATAAGATGTAGAGTTCCATCTTGCAGATAAAAATCTGTTGTTTTTCTTGTTAGTCTTTTTCAGGTTTAAATGCTCTGAATTTAGCGACTGAGTTAAGCTAGTTTTTGTATTTTATTTTTGGACTTTTGTTATTTACTTTCGTTTTTTACTTTTATTCTTTACTTTGTTATGATCAAAAATTTTTTTTAAACTGCTGTTGACATTACTTTTATTATCTATACATTTATTTTTTATTGGTAAATGAAATACAAAAAAATTGGTTCCTGTTATTTACTTTCGTTTTTTTACTTTTTATTCTTTACTTTGTTACGATCAAAAAAATTTTTTTTTAAAACTGCTATTGACATCTCTTTTTATTATCTATACATTTATAGTTAATGAAATACAAAAACTGGTTCTTTTCCTAACCCAGCTTAAACCTACTGTTTCCACGATAGCTACCTCCTTTCAAACATAAAAAAACGTAGCTATATTAGTTACGTCTCTACTCAATCAATTATTTATATACTATTAGTATGCCATAAATCATAAAATAAAAAAATTAGGATAAGATTTTTTTACGTTATTCACTTTTACCTAGTACTGTGTGTTTAGCGTGACTTACACATACGTTCCTGTCAACGCTAAACACACAGAAAAATCAGAATCGCAAAAAAATTGAGGGATGAGAGAAAGAGGAAAAACTACAAAAAAAATTAATAAGAGAAACAACTTATGTATCGTTTTTTTCTTAATTATTTTTTTTTATTTTGAAATTTATGGCATACTAAAATTATAATAATACTTACGGAGGAAACCACTATGTTTCTAAAATATTATTCACTCATTAACTATATTCTCTATAAAAATCGCAGAGAATTCGAAAACTCATTTGATTGCTACCCCAAAAAGACAGTGTATGAGTTCCATATCAGGGAGTCTACAGGAGGAATGAAAATTAGACAAAAAGAACATAATGCAATTCATGTTAGCCTATTTTCTAATAGTGGAAGTTATATTACACTTTACTTAAGGAATTTTACGCCAGAAGATTTGGTGGCTGTGATGAATTCATTAATCAAGCAGAAGAAAGAACTTGGATATGAGCGGTTGATTTGCTTGTTATCAGAGCTCAAAAATGATGAACGCTTAAGTTTATTGATGAAGTTATCCAAAATGAAATAAACATACTTGGACGAGTATCTCAGTGTGTTTTTGTGGTAAATTTGTCTTTAAAATAGATAAGATAGATTATTTGATAAAGCCATTGTATTAGATGATTGGTTTGCCAACAATGTAACAGAAGAATTATTTCATTCAGCTATAACTGGATAAAAACGCACCAAAATTGGTGCGTTTTTATTTTTTGTGTTATAATAGAAATAAATAAAAGGAGGAGTTACATGATTGGAGAAAATATAAAAACGTTACGTAAAACACATAAATTAACCCAGCCTGAGTTTGCAAAGATTGTTGGTATCTCTAGAAATAGTCTGAGTCGTTATGAAAATGGGACAAGTCGAGTTTCGACAGAATTAATCGATCGTATCTGCAAAAAATTTAATGTTTCCTATATCGATATTGTAGGGGAGGAAAAAATGCTCACACCAGTAGAAGATTATCAGTTGACCCTGAAAATTGAAGTTATTAAAGAACGAGGGGCGAATATCTTAGCGCAACTTTATCGTTTTCAAGATGAGCAAGGAGTTGCATTTGATGATACTTCTAATCCTTGGATTCTAATGAGCGATGATTTGTCTGATTTGCTGAACACGAAGATTTATCTTGTGGGGACTTTTGAGGATGTAGAGCGATATAATGGCTATTTGGATGGCATTGAACGTATGCTAGAACAAGCTAGTCATCTAGTGGTGGCTTAATGAAACTAGAAGAATTTAGTCAAGATGATTTTGAACGAGCATCCAAACGACTCGTTCGTTCTTTAACTCGTGGAAAAACAACCTCATCTCAGCCTAAAGCTATTTTGCTCGGTGGACAGAGTGGTGCTGGTAAGACAACGATTCATCGTATTAAACAAAGGGAATTTCAAGGTAATATCATTATCATTGATGGAGATAGTTATCGCTCTTTTCATCCGAACTACCTTGGCTTACAGGAAAAGTATGGAAAAGATAGTGTGGATTATACCAAAGTATTTGCGGGCCAAATGGTTGAATATCTTGTAGATGAGTTGAGTAAGAAAGGTTATCATTTGTTAATCGAGGGTACCTTGAGAACAACAGAAGTTCCTAGAAAAACGGCACAATTATTGGCAACTAGAGGATATCAAGTCTCACTTGCACTGATTGCGACCAAGCCAGAATTGTCCTATCTCAGTACTTTGATACGTTATGAGGAGCTCCATGCTTTAGACCCTAGTCAAGCGAGAGCGACTCCCAAAGAGCACCATGATGGAATTGTAGAACATTTAGTTGATAACTTACGAGAGTTAGAAAATGACAAAATTTTTAATCAAATTCAAATTTATCAAAGAGATCAATCGTGTGTTTATGATTCGGAAGTAGATCAAATCTCAGCAGCAGAAGTTCTACACGAATGTCTATTTGGAAAATGGAACAAGGTAGAAAAAGAGATGTTGAAGATAGGACAGGAGCGGCTGAGAGAGCTGGGGGGATAGTTATGGAAGCAACACATAGATATATGAATTATCTAATTTCAGAAAATCCAATATATACTAATGAAGGTAAAAAAATAGAAGTTTTCCATTTAGATATCCAGGATGATCCAGAAATTTTTGAAGAATGGGCAAACAATTTAGACGTAATTACTGCTCAGATGATGAACTTCAAGAAATGACTAATGAAATAAATATTTCGTCTAATGAGTATTTAAAAAATTATAAATTACCATCGGATAGTGGTATTGGTCTTTCAACAATGTCTGGAGATTTCGGAGAAATATTGGTATCTGATTATCTTCAGTATATTGAAGAGTATGCTGTTCCTCGGACACGATATGATAGCAAAGTTAATAAAGATACTTCAACTCAGGGTAGTGATGTTTTGGGGTATAAGAAAGGGGATATGACTCTGCAAAACGATGAAATTATTGTCATAGAAGTCAAATCATCTGCGTCAACAGGTAGCTCATTAACTAATAAGCAAAGATTGCAAGTTGCTATTAATCATTCAGATAAAGACTTTGAACGTTTTTCCACTTCAGTTGTAGCTAGCTATTTAAAACTAATAAAAGATAATTCAGATCAAGCAGATATAGTAAAAAGATTTTTAAATACTACAGATCATCCGTTTAATGTGATTTATGGGGCTGTTGCAGTTCACTCAAATCAATCTTATGATATTGAATTTATAAAAAATGCGGTTACGCAACATCACAGAGCAAAAGAAAATTTAAGGTTATTGGTTATACATTCTAATGAATTACTTAACTTTATAAAAAGACTCTATTTGAAAGCGAGTGAAGTATGATAGAATTTGGGGAACGGTCATTATATTATTCGAAGCTTGTTCGTTCAAAAGCAAAAATGATTGAATTTGATATACCTTTAGAAAATCATATTTCGATTTCAGAGGACTCTCACAAATCTTTTCTTGTAGCACTAGCAATTGTTGCGGATTCTGCTAGAAAGTATTTTGAAGATTATATAAATCATAATCATTTTGATCCTCATTTAAAAAACCAATTACATCACGCTGCAGAGTTTTTTGATGCACTGATTTTGTCTGAGTTGGGAAATGCTAATGAATATCGAGATTATATTGCAATTTTAGGAGCAACAGCTTACTATCTAGGAGATTATAATGGTAGTTCGAGAGTCATGCTTAGCTATATATCAGATGCTCCACGATTTCCAGAGGATAGCTTTAATCTGGTTAAGGTATTAATAGATATTTTAACAGATCGAGTCTTTGTGAACTATGAGTCAATCGTAGGCATATATTCAGATGAGTCAAATATTTTAGTTGAACAGTATAGAAACTACATTTTAGAGGGACGTGAGATTTCTATAGAAGTTTTTAAAAATTTACAAGATAACGTATATAGTATTGGGAGTGATTTTTCTATAATTTTTGTAAATTGTCTCTTAGCAATAGTTTGTAAAAAAATAAACAGTTCATCAACAAAATTACTTCCCGAATTTTCAGGATTAGAATTTTCTTTATGGCAGAATTATATACAATCAGAGGGAAGCATTAAGGAACTTTGGCCTTCTCAAATTGAATTAGGAGTACAGGGGATTTTTTCAGGTAAATCTGGAATCATTCAGATGCCCACAAGTTCAGGGAAGACAGCATCTGTTAACCTAATACTAAGATCAGCATTTTACTCAAATAGAATTGATAATGCATTGATTATTGCTCCCTTTAGGGCTTTGTGTAGGGAAATATGTCGAGATATTAATGGGCACTTCGTTAATGACGAAGAGGTATTTATAAGTGAAATTTTTGATCTACCTGAGATTCCACAGGATTTTTCAATTTTTAATGATGGTAAAAAAAGAGTTTTTATACTTACTCCAGAGAAATTGTTGTTTATTGAGAAATCATCAAAGTTTTATTAATGAAATAGGACTTTGTATATTTGATGAGGCACATCTTTTTGATGATCCAAGCCGTGGAACCAACTTTGAATTACTGTTGTCAACGGTTAAACAAATTTTCCCGAAAGAAACACAGAAGATTTTAATTTCTGCTGTTATACCAGATAGTGAAGCTATAAATCAGTGGTTTAACAAGGATGGAGTAATCGTTTCTAATAATTTGATAAAAACAACAGAGAAAAGAGTTGCGTTTAGTGATTTAAAAGGTAGTAATGAGCAATTATATTTTATAGATCCCATTACATTTGAAGAAGAATTTTTTGTTCCACGAACTGTTAGTGTAACTAAATTAGAGCAGATTGGGAAAGAACGTAAACAAAAAGTATTTCCAGAACTGACAAACGCAAATGATTTAAGTATTTATTATGGGACTAAGCTAATTAATAATGGTGGAGTTGGAATTTTTTGTGGAAGAAAAGATACGGTCAATGTTGTTTTGCGAAGATTTAAAGACTTAAATAATAGAAATTATGATCTAACTAATTTCTTAAAAAATTCGGATAGGTCTGAAGTTGAAAAAATAGGAAACTTAATTGGTCAAAATTTAGGATATGATAGTGTTGAATATACATGTAGTCATCTAGGAGTTTTTTCACATCATTCAGGAATACCTATGGGGATACGCATTGCTATAGAGTATGCTTTTTCAAAAAGTAAAATAAACAATGTAGTATGTACTTCAACCTTAGCACAAGGTGTAAACTTACCTATTAAATACTTGATTATCTCAAGTGTGTATCAAGCAGGAGATGCAATAAAAGTTCGTGATTTTCAGAATTTGATAGGTAGAGCAGGAAGGGCCGGAAAATATACAGAAGGAACAATCATTTTAACAGAGCCAAATATTTATAAATCACCAAAAAATAAGTGGAAAAAACAAAACTATGAAGCATTATTAAATCCTATTAATACAGAGGGTTGTCAAAGCAATATTCTTAATATTATACAGTTTAACTCAGTAAATTCATCTGATTACCGAATAGAACCCAAAAGCTTTGACTTTTGGAGTATGATTAAAGATAGGGTTGATAGAACTCCAGAATACAGAAAAGAAATAGATACAATTTTATCAAAATTAACAAAACAGAAGAGTCCTTATTTAAAGGATTTTAATTTTAAAATAACTCAAATTGAGAACACTCTAATAGCAATTGAAAATTATATTGCGTCTATGTATCCTACTGAACTAGAGACTGATAGTCTAGCTGAAAATACTTTTGGATATTTCTTAGGTAGTGAAGAGGAACAAGAAAAAATAAAAGAATTATTTGTCTTGATAAAATCTAAAATAGTTACCAGTATAGTAGAAACTGAAATAATTGCAAAAAACTCAATTGGATTATATCAATCTGAGTTGTTAAAAGAATGGGTTCAGGAAAATAAAACTTCTATCCTTTCTTGCGAGAAGGAAGAAGATCTATTAAGTGTTTTAACTGAGATAATAATAGATTTCTCAAATAACAAGGAGATGAGAAAATTAAGTATAGAAAATCTAAATTATATTTCTCAACTTTGGATTAAGGGCAGTTCTTATTTTCAAATATTGGAAAGTTGTACTGAAGAATCAATTAGTATTGAGAAAAGAGGTAAGTCAAAACCAATTGATATATCTGACATAATCTCTATTTGTGATAATGGGTTAGGGTACGAAACATCAATGATTTTAAATTCAATTAACAATATTCTTGAAGAATTAGTTGGTGAGAAAATTGATGTGATAACTAAGTTGACAAGGAGATTGAAATATGGTTTATCTCTTGACAAAGAAATCAATATCTATGAATTAGGTTTTTTGGATAGAATTGTAGTTCAATTGATTAGTCAAGAGATTAAGTCTCAAAGTAAGGAACAGATTAGAAATGAAATCAAACGGCAAAAGGCTAGACTAAAAGATAAACTGAGTGATTTTCCAAGTTACTTTATACAGTTAATTAATGAAATTTAAAATAGTTAAAAGAAAGGAGAAAAATGACTAAGATATCTTTTGAAATCCAACAACAAATTATTCAATGTTTTGGATTATGTTTCCATTATAAAGATACTGTTGCTGCATTTATGCAGGCTTCGGGAGTTCCAAATGATTTGATAGTAAGATGGAAATCTGAACCGAAGTTTGTTTGGGCAAAAAATGTTATAAATGAACTTAATCAAACAGAAAATGGAAGATTTATAATTAGACAAATAGCAACTGAATTTTATAAAATGAAAAATATTCCTGATGAAGTGCAAGATAGAAATAGGGGGTTAGATGCGTTAAGAAAGTTAAAGCGATTGCTAGGTAATATTCAACGAGATAAGACTAATGAAACATCGAATAATTCCTATCATCGTTTAAAACAAGAGAAAAAAATTCAAACCAAGCAACAACAGCTTCAAAAAATCGAAGAGCTAAAGATGGAGTATTATTCGCTATTTTCAAGTGAGAATCCTCAAGAAAGAGGATATCATCTAGAACAAATTATTGCTAATTTATTCAAAATTAACGATATTGATTATCATGATTCGTACAGAAATAGTTCAAATACTCAACAACTAGATGGCTATTTTAGGTTTGAGGGGTTTGATTACTTAGTCGAGATAAAATGGACTAAAGATCCAATAAATTCATTAAACATTTCTTCTTTAAAGCAAAAAGTTGATACAAAACTAACATCTACTCGTGGACTATTTATTTCAATAAATGGTTTTAGAGATGAAGTAATTCAAGATTTTTCTAATAGAGATGCTAAAATTTTATTTATGAATGGACAAGAATTATCGTATATTTTAGAAAATAGAATTAGTTTGGATGAAGCTTTAAAAGTGAAGATAATTGGAGCTTCTAAAACAGGAAATCCGAATATTTCTATAATCAACTAATATATTTCTAAAATCTCCTGTCGATTTTCATTTTATTATTTTATTTTTGATATGCTTATAATCTTGATAGGATAGTTGAAATTTGATATAGGTTTCTATTTCTATAGAAATGTACAAAATAATAACAATTCAAATGGTGTGAACTTTTTGGTAAAATCTAGCTCAATTTGTGTATTTTTGGGGTAAAATTCACACCATTCAACTGAAAGTTATTCAAATTAGATGAAATTCTGTTTTCTGTAAATATGGGAAAACATTGATTTTAAGCGGATATTGAAATCTATTCAAATAAAAATGTTTCCAAATCAGATTTTAAGAAAGCTCGTAAAGCATCACAATTATCAAAACGTTAATCAACACGCTTATATCAACGTTTACAGACATTTAAGAAATTTCTCTTGGATGTCTTTTTTTGTCTAGCTAAATTTTACAAATTGGGCAATTTAGGTTACTCAATAATATAAAAAAGATAAAAATTTAAAGTTCGAATTTTAATTTTAAAAAAAGTAATTATTATTGAATATCTGTTCAAACATTTTTTCTTTTCTAAGGTTAATATAAGTATATATACTTTAAAAAAGGAAGTCAAACATCTTGCTCATAGATTTTTGCATTTTTAAAAAATACACTTTGTCATATAATAATGTGGAAAATTGACGGATTCCTTAAATAATCATATAATATGAATATGTAAACCCTTACATACTATTCTACTTATACTTGATAAAATGCAAGTTCTTGAGGATCTATAAATATATAGACACTCTCCTATTTATAAAGTGAAATAAAGAATCACGGAGAAAGTTTATGGATATTAAAGAGACATTCAACCAGCTAGACAATACAAAAATTTAATGATTTCAATAATCGCCTTGAAGGTTTTGAGAAACTTTTTAAAGACAAATATTATTTTACCCATCCCGAAGATTTTAGCTCAATCTTTAGCATTTTGGTAAAGTATGGAAAAAGTACAAGTAAATATATTTTATCGAAAGGAGAGATATATGAGTGAAATAGTTATTAATGCTCAGAATTTATCTAAAAATTTTTATAATTTTGATTCAAGACTCCCATTTATCAAGAGATTTTTGAAACGTAATCAAATAACGATTCGAGCTGTTCAAGATATTAGTTTTACGATTAAGAGAGGGAGTATAGTTGGCTTTATTGGGAGTAATGGAGCTGGTAAATCCACAACGATTAAAAATGTTGACTGGGACTCTTTATCCTAGTTCCGGAAAAATTAGAAGTGAATGGAGAAATTCCATTTAAAAAGAAGTATAAATTTTAGAAAAAAATTTCAATAGTAGTAGGAAATAAATTACAGTTATTTCAAGATGTTTCGGCTATGGATTATTTTTCAATTGATTGGTACTTTATATGAGGTAGAACCGGCGATTTTTACAAGAACGAATTCAGGAATTAAGCAATTTGTTGAATGTAAAAAGATCAGCTTTACCAGCAGGTCCGGACCCTCTCTCTTGGACAAAAAAATGAAAATGGAGTTTATCGCGGCATCTTTAACAAGTCCGGAAATATTATTTTTTTAGACGAGCCTACTATAGGGTTAGATATACAGTCTAAAAAAAGATATCAGAACATTTTTAAAGAAAAATGAATGAAGAATGTCATACTACTATTATTTTAACGAGTCATGATATGGATGATATTTCGTCTGTTTGTGACGAATTAATCGTCATTGACAAAGGAAAAAAATTATTTTGCAGGAGTCAATGGATGTTATTTTTATCTAAATTTTTCTGATTTTAAATATTTAAAGATAAAAAAATGACATTAGATTTGGTACCAGAGTTATGCTCTGTTAAAGGAGTAGTAGTCATTTCTCAAACAAAAATCGGAATGTATACTAAAAAAATACCTAGAGATTTTTGTCTTTGAGACATTAGAATCAATCAATAAGCTTGTAGATATAGAAGATTTTTGAAATATCAAATCTTTCTTTAGAAGAAATTATTTTACAAAAACTATTTTTACAAAAAAAGGAGCACAATTGAAAAAAAGAAATGTCTATTATTCTGATATCATTTCGATCTATTTTTGAACTATAAATCAAGTGTACTATTGTTAATGTTACAGGCAAGTATACAAATTATGATATCAGTATTTTTTTATGGACGTATATATATCAGAGTAACCAGATAAATATAGCAGGATATGATTTTACCTCAATGGTTCAATACTATTTGGGGACTATAATTTTTTCATATTTTGTTTTTTATCCAGTTGATTGGGAAATCAATGACGATGTTCATTCAGGAAATTTTTTTAGCATATTAATAAAACCTGTTACTTTTTTTATAAGTATTATTTTTTTGTAAAATGCTTGGAGATAGGCTTGCTCATTTATTATTTATCATCATTCCTGTCATTTTATTCTCCAGTGTTTATTACAAGAATGAGTTATTAACCATTGAAATTCTTATTTTAGGAAGTATTGCAATTATTCTATCTATGGTTCTATGGTTTTTAATATCATGTTGTGTAGGTATGCTTTCTTTTTGGTTAGAAAATATATTTTTTGTCCTTACTGTTAAAGAAATAGTAATTCAGTTTTTATCAGGAATATTATTGCCTTTAAGTTTTTTTTCAAATAATTTTCGTCTGTTTTTAGATGTATTACCTTTTAAATACTTAGTATATGAACCGCTTCAGATGTTTAGTAATGATACATATAAATTAATAGACTATTTGAGAATTATTTGTATTCAATTGATTTGGTGCATCATTTTTTTTATATTATATCAAGATTCATATTGAGAAAAAGGAGTGGAGCACTTCTCAAATGTGGGAGGATAAAATGTTTAGAATAAAAGTAATTTTTAGGCTACTTCATTTTGGTTTTAAATCTGATATGAATTTTCATTTTGACTTCTTTTGTGGTCTATTTTCGTCGATACTGTGGATTGGTTTACCTATTGTATTTTTTAGATTGATTTTTCTTAAACATAGACTCTTTTTAATGGTTGGGACTATTATCAAATTTTTATTTTTTTGGTAGGTTCCTACACTATTGTAGATGGAGTTATGATGGGATTGTTAATTAGAAGTATGGGAATTTTAGAATCAGATATTTTGAGTGGTAACTTGGATCAAATTTTATTGAGTACGTTTGATACTCAGTTGTTCTATATTTTTTTAGATCATTTAATTTAGTTCAATTCGTGAATACTTTTTTTTGGTCTTACGATCATTTTTATAAGTTATGGAAATTTAAATGTACATTTAAATTCATTAAATATATTGTTTTATATCCTTTCTTTAATGTGTGGTTGTATTATATATTATTCAATTTGGTTTCTAATAACGATTAGTTCATTTTTGGTTCCCAACTAAATTTTTCAAAAAGTAGATGTATTTTTTTGAATTATATTGGAATTTCTAAGTATCCATATAATATTTTTTTACAGGTATTAACAGATTGATCACTATGTTATTTGTTCCCAATTTATTAATTGCCAATCCTGCAGTATTAATATTTTTTTAGGGAAAGATACATTGAACCTATTTTTTTCTATCAAATAGTTTTTACAGTTTTTTTGATTATTATCAGTCGTACAATTTTTTTAGAAAAAGGATTGAAAAAAATATGAAAGTGCAGGAAGATAAACAATGTTGTTCAGTTATATGTTTGACTAAAGGAAGTGATTCGCTGTACTTTGTTTTGTGGTCATTGAAACATCAGATAATTATAAACTATAATTTAAAGAATAGTATTATTAACTTATAGGTGCTAAGAAAAAATTTAAAGAAATTCCCTCATTCAATCAAACTTATTCATATTTTTTAAAATAAGAAAATAGTTGGATTTTGATGATGGTTGATATAAAGCTAAACTGAAAGTACCTGAAATCCAACTGTGTCAAACCAGGTCTTAAGAAAGCTCGTAAAGCTTCACAATTCTCAAAACGTTAATCAACACGATTATATCAACGTTTACAGACATTCAAGAATTTTTTCTTGGATGTATTTTTTGTTTCAAAAAATCAAAGTTCACCCCAAAATTCACCCCAAGTTCACCCTATTGCTTTTTGAGACTTCTAAAGGCTATTTCTCCTGCTGTTTGATTTACTGTTTCTGTAGTATTGACATAAGTCTTCGTTATTTGGATGTCACTATGAGTAAGTGCTTCTGAAATGGCCTCAAGAGAAAAACCTGCTTGTTTAGCAAGATGTTGGAATTTATGAGGTCCTTGATGGATATTATTTTTCTTCATAGTATGTTGTGTTATAATGTAGATACGATATGAAAAAATTAAGATAACTCTTTAAATTTTGTAAATGTCACTTTGTGTGAACATGAGTGAATTTGAGTTTAGAGAATGATGGGAGATGGTTTACAATGATAAGTTTAGAGTTGATGTCTGAAGAAAATAGCATAGATGTTTATTCTTTTGAAAAAGAAAATAGAGAGTATTTTGAGCGAAGTTTACCTCCAAGACCAGCTCACTATTTTGATTCAGAAAGTTTTAAAGAAATTACAAGGGAATTGTTAAGGGAACAAGAGAATCATGATGTCTACATGCATCTTATTAGAGATGCACAAGGTGTTATGGTTGGAAGAATCAATTTAAGTGTTTTAGGGAAGGATAGAAAAACAGCAGAACTTGGATATAGGATTGGAGAAAAATGTTACTAATTTAGGATATGCCAGCGAAGCGGTTAAACTCGTTTTAGAAAAGGCCTTTACTATTTATGGTTTACATAAGATTATCGCGGGGACGGCAACGTACAATCTGGCTTCTCAGAGAGTGCTTTTAAAAAATGGTTTTACCTTTAGTAAAATCATAGAAAATGACTTTCAAATGAATAACGAGTGGATTAATACGGCAGTATTTGAGATAAGGAATCTATAGCATCATCATTACCAGCCGTTTGCCAAACCTCAACATTTCTAGTAGACATTCGTCTACTTTTTTATATGATAAATTGCAAGAATAAGTGCAACATCTACTCTAACTCCTCCACTAGAGCTTCATAAGCCAGATCTTAAGAAAGTTCGTAAAGCATCAAATAATAGAAGAATAAAATTTAATATAAAAAAATCCCATCAGAATATTTCTGGTGGGATTTTTGGTGGGGAACCAATCAATTTTGATTGATTTTTAACCTTTTATAATAACTGAAAATGCTGTTAAATCAACCATTTCACTTCAAACCATGTTTATAAATCATTCCCACTCAACGGTTGCAGGTGGTTTACTTGTAATATCATAGACGATACGGTTAACGTGGTCAACTTCATTTACGATACGAACTGAGATTTTTTGGAGAACTTCCCAAGGAATCTTAGCGAAGTCAGCTGTCATACCATCGATAGAAGTGATAGCACGGATAGCGATGGTGTAGTCATAAGTACGGCCATCTCCCATAACACCTACTGAACGAACGCCAGTGTTAACAGTGAAGTATTGCCAGATGTCGCGGTCAAGACCAGCCTTTGCGATTTCTTCACGAAGGATAGCGTCTGATTCACGAACAGTTTCAAGTTTTTCTTCAGTGATTTCACCCATGACACGGATAGCAAGACCTGGTCCTGGGAATGGTTGGCGCCATACAATGTGGTCTGGCATACCAAGCTCAGTACCGAGGGCACGAACTTCATCTTTGTAAAGAGTGTTAAGGGGTTCGATGAGTTCAAACTGCATGTCTTCCGGAAGACCACCCACATTGTGGTGAGACTTGATGGTTTGAGCAGTATCTGTACCAGACTCGATAACGTCTGTATAGAGTGTTCCTTGTGCCAAGAATTTCACGTCTGTTAGCTTGCTTGCTTCATCATCAAAGACATAAACAAACTCGTTACCGATAATTTTACGTTTTTGTTCAGGATCAGAAACACCAGCCAATTTATCAAGGAAGCGTTTGGCAGCATCTGCTTTGACAATGTTCAAACCAAACTTACCACCAAGCATATCCATAACTTGGTCAGCTTCTCCTTTACGGAGAAGACCGTGGTCTACAAAGATACAGATCAATTGATCTCCGATGGCTTTTTGGAGAAGAACTCCAACAACAGAAGAGTCAACACCACCTGAAAGACCAAGGAGAACACGTTTATCTCCAACTTTTTCACGGATTTGTTTGATTTGCATATCGATGAAGTTATCCATAGTCCAGTCACCTTTGGCACCACAGATATTCAAGGCAAAGTTACGCAAAATATCATAGCCGTGAACTGAATGACGAACCTCTGGGTGGAATTGGATACCATAGATTTTCTTATCTGGGTTTTCGATAGATGCGTACGGACAGTCAGCTGATGTACCAGTACGAACGAAATCAGCAGGAATTTCTGTAACAGCATCACCGTGGCTCATCAAGACAAGTTGCTCATCTGGAGTACCCGCAAAAAGAGCTGATTCTGTGTGAGTCAATGTTGATTGACCGTATTCACGGTTACCAGCGTCACCTGCAGGAACAACTTTACCACCAAGCTTGTGGGTTAATAGTTGCATACCATAGCAGATTCCCAGAATTGGAATTCCCAGTTCGAAAATTTCTGGATCAATATCAAATGATCCTTCTTCGTAAACAGAGTTTGGACCACCTGAAAGTACAATCCCGATAGGATTGATAGCACGGACTTCGTCAGCCGAAATCTTGTGACTTTTTAGTTCTGAAAAGACACCAATCTCACGGATACGGCGTGAGATAAGTTGGTTATACTGGCTACCATAGTCCAATACGATGATCTTTTCGACATCTTGCAAATCAGTTGAAATGTTGGTCATCTTTTCCCTTTCTTAAAAGAAATATCTTCTTGAATATTCTATCATAAAAGGGTTAGAATTACCAACTAAACAAGTGAGGTTTGACTTTTGTCTATGAGATAAGGTACAATGGAAAAAACGAAGAAAAGAAGTGATCAAGCATGTTACCAGCTTATATGAAAATTCACGACCAAATCAAGAAAGATATTGACGAGGGAAATTGGAAAATTGGAGAAAGACTCCCAAGCGAACGAGATTTAGCAGAGGAATTTTCGGTTAGTCGTATGACTTTGCGTCAAGCTATCTCTCTTTTGGTTGAAGAAGGAGTTTTGGAACGGCGTGTTGGTAGTGGGACCTTTGTTTCAAGTACACGTGTTCAGGAAAAAATGCGTGGAACAACTAGTTTTACTGAGATTGTAAAAGCTCAAGGAAAAACTCCATCTAGTCACCTGATTTCTTATCGTCGAACTATTCCAAATGAGCAAGAAGTGGCTAAACTAGGTTTACTGCCAACTGATAACATCATTCGTATGGAACGTGTTCGCTATGCGGATAAGGTTCCTGTTGTCTATGAAGTGGCGTCGATTCCTGAGAAATTTATCAAAAATTTCAAAAAAGAAGAAGTAACCAAGCACTTCTTTCAAACCTTACAAGAGCATGGTTATCGAATTGGTAAGTCTCATCAGACCATCTATGCTCGACTAGCCAAAGAAAAGATAGCTCATTACTTAGAAGTTGAAAAAGGGCATGCTATTTTAGGGCTGACTCAAGTTTCCTACTTTGATGACGGGACAGCTTTTGAGTATGTAAAGAGCCAATATGTCGGGGAACGTTTTGAATTTTATCTAGAAAATAATTAGTTTATAACATCACTCTTGAAGTAGGAAATCACAACTACTTTAAGAGTTTTTGTTTGGTTAAGATTAGAAAACATTTTCCTAGTAAGAAAAATAGCAATCATACGAGTATTTTTCAAAGATTCGTGTTATAATAGTTAGGTTATATGGTCCCGATAAGGTGGTGGGATTGATTGTAAATACTCTTCCTACCAGTTCTTTGTAACTCTATAACGAATATTTTTTAAGGGGGGACATTTTTATGTCAGAACGTAAATTATTCACGTCTGAATCTGTATCTGAGGGGCATCCGGATAAGATTGCAGACCAAATTTCAGATGCTATCTTGGATGCTATTCTAGAGCAAGATCCAGAGGCGCACGTTGCTGCTGAAACAGCTGTTTATACTGGTTCAGTGCATGTTTTTGGTGAAATTTCAACGACAGCTTATGTGGATATCAACCGTGTGGTTCGTGATACCATTGCAGAGATTGGTTATACCAATACAGAGTATGGTTTCTCAGCGGAGACGGTAGGAGTTCACCCATCCTTGGTAGAACAATCACCAGATATCGCTCAGGGGGTTAATGAAGCCTTGGAAGTTCGTGGAAATGCAGATCAAGATCCACTTGACTTGATTGAGCTGGTGACCAAGGTCTTATGTTTGGTTTTGCGGTGGATGAAACTGAAGAACTCATGCCACTTCCAATCTCACTCAGCCACAAGTTGGTTCGTCGTTTGGCAGAGCTTCGTAAGTCTGGTGAAATTAGCTACCTTCGTCCAGATGCTAAATCTCAAGTTACAGTTGAGTATGATGAAAATGACCAACCAGTGCGCGTAGATACGGTCGTTATTTCAACCCAACACGATCCAGAAGTAAGCAATGAACAAATCCATGAGGATGTGATTAACAAGGTTATCAAGGAAGTGATTCCAGCTTCTTATCTTGACGATGAGACTAAATTCTTCATCAATCCAACTGGTCGTTTCGTTATCGGAGGTCCTCAAGGAGACTCAGGCTTGACGGGTCGTAAGATCATCGTAGATACCTATGGTGGTTATTCACGTCACGGTGGTGGTGCTTTCTCTGGTAAGGATGCGACTAAGGTGGACCGTTCAGCTTCTTATGCAGCTCGATATATTGCTAAAAACATTGTTGCTGCAGGTCTTGCTAAGAAAGCAGAAGTGCAATTGGCTTACGCGATTGGGGTGGCTCACCCTGTATCTGTTCGTATCGATACTTTCGGTACAGGAACAGTTGCTGAAAGCAAATTAGAAGCAGCAACGCGTCAAATCTTTGACCTTCGCCCAGCAGGAATTATCCAAATGCTAGATCTCAAACGTCCAATTTACCGTCAAACAGCGGCTTATGGACATATGGGACGTACAGATATTGATCTTCCATGGGAACGCTTGGATAAGGTAGAAGCCTTGAAAGAAGCAGTTAAATAACAAAAAAAAAGATTGGTTAAGGACCAATCTTTTTTTGATATGAAAAATCAAAAGATTCTTAGTTATCTATTGTTTTTACAAATGCCCAGTTCCCAACTGATTTTGTACCATAATCCAACATCATAAAGTCTAGTAAAGTGAAGTTATTCTTTTTGTAAAAGAAGACGTTCTTATCAATACTTGTAATTAGGCCTAAACGTTTGCATCCCTTGGCTTTGACATAAGGTACAACACAATTTTCTAGGAAAGCACTACCTATACCTTGACCTTGGATAGATTTGTTTACTGCTAGCATCATCAGATACCAATCAAAGTTTCCTGATTTTTTTAAGTGCTGTTCAGAGCGATCAACTAAATCAAGATACTTTAAAAGGTTTCTTGGCGTGATGTATCGGAAGAGTTTGATGACACCATTTAATAGATAGGAAAGAATGGTAAAATCCTTCTGTTGCAAAAGGGCAACTGCCATGATTTCCCCGTCTTGTTCAGCGACAAGACAGGTTTCTCCTTTGATATAGAGTCTGGTCAGAAGGCTATCCATTAATTCTAAGAATGCAGGATAGTATTCTGGTTTCTTTAAATCGTCTTTGATTAGAGTCGTAAACGGATAGTCCATGAAAGCATCAGCCAAAACTTTCCCAATTTTCTGGAATTCGTCTATTCTGGCTTCCCTGTAGATAATTTTTTCCATCTTAAACTCCTTATCAAATTTCTAATACTATTATAACTAAAAAAATTATAATTTTCGAATTAGACATATTTTTACTAAAAAATATAACTAATTTTTATTTTATTAGAATTTAGATTGAAAGTCAAATTTTGGAGGAGTGACACAAACTTAACGAATTGCGGAAAGAGATATCTCATTATAGTCTAGAATATTTTAAGATAAGAAAAACTTTAGTGAATAAAAAAAGCCCCAAGATTATAATCTTGGGAGCAGTTTAAATGGCTATTTTGGTTATTTAATTGGAATTGAGATTTCAATTAATTTATCAGAATAAAGTGTTTTAATATTTGCCTCATCAATATTTTGCTTATCAATTTTGCGATTTAAGAAAAACTCTTGAATTTTTTCGATTTCTTTTTCACGAATAGCTCGATGTTTATTGGAAATGAGGATTTCATAATGAAGCGGTGCTTGGGTAAAGATAACATCTGTATTTCCTGCAGAATAGACTTCCACAAGAGTTGCGTCAGTACTTTCTAGTTGATTTTTAACAAGACGAGAGTGTGAATTAGTAGTATTAATAAGCTTCATAGGGATTCCTCCTGTAATTCTATGTCTATTATAGCACTTTTTAGAAAAATTGGGAAAGTTAACTTAAATTTGGTGTTGCTTTTTCCATTCTTCGATAGCCCATTTATGACTACCTCTTTTTAGATTCGCAATAGCTTCATCTATTGGAAACCAAGCGATATGATTAAAGTCTTCCAAAGGTTTTTGTACCTCTTGGTAAGAAGTAGCTTCATAAAGGAAGGCAGGATTGTAAAAATGAGTATCACGATGACTAGAGTAGAAATACTCGTCAGCTTGCCCATAATAAGTACCAATTTCAGCAGTGAAACCTAATTCTTCGATTAATTCCCGTTTAAGAGCTTCCAAATGGTCTTCACCTTCTTCAATCTCTCCACCTGGTAGGAACCAAGCACCATTTGGAGCTTGAACTAGGATAATCTTTTCCTTGTTTGAATCTGGTATGACTGCATAAACACCATATCTGTTTTTGTAAGTAACCCCTTCTTTTCTCTCTCCAAATGTTGGATTTGTCATAGATTTCTCCTTCATGAGTGCGCTTTCTTTCTATCATATTAAAGAATGTTCTCACTGTCAAGTAAGAACATTCTTTTCTTAGTATTAGTCAGTCGCTTCAACTTTTTCTAGCTTGTTTTTGGATTTAATCATGATTTTTCCATTGCTGGTCATGACAGCTTTTAACTCTTTTTCACTTGGATTTTCAAGGTAGAAGTCTGTAATAGCATCTTCAATATAGTCTTGAATCGTGCGGCGTAATGGACGAGCCCCCATTTTCGGATCATACCCCAAATCGACCAACTTTTCCTTAACCTTGTCAGTAACATCTAAAGAGATGTTGTTACTTGCGAGACGTTTGTTGACATCATCTAGCATGAGGTCAACGATTTGAAGGAGATTTTCCTTGCTGAGGGCCTTAAATTCGATAATGCCATCAAAACGGTTCATGAATTCGGGACTAAAGAAGTTGCCTAATTCTCCAAGGACAGAGTTGGTACGGCCTTCTCTAGATGCACCAAATCCGACGCTTGCTTCAGCTTTTCCTGTACCTGCATTTGAGGTCATGATTATGATGGCATCCTTAAAGCTAACAGTTCGACCTTGACCGTCCGTTAAGCGTCGTCATCTAAGACCTGAAGGAACATGTGCATGACATCAGGGTGGGCTTTTTCTACTTCGTCCAGTAGAATAAGTGAATAAGGATTGCGACGAACCTTTTCAGTCAGTTGTCCTGCTTCTTCATAGCCAACATAGCCTGGGGGAGCACCAACTAGTTTTGCAACACTATGTTTTTCCATGTATTCACTCATATCGAAACGAATCATACTATCAGCTGAACCGAAGAGTTCGATAGCCAATTGTTTAGAAAGCTCCGTTTTACCGACACCAGTAGGACCAACAAAGAGGAAGCTACCGATTGGACGGTTTGGAGTACCGAGACCAACCCGGTTACGACGAATAGCTTTAGCCAATTTATCAACAGCATCGTCTTGACCAATAACATGCGCCTTGAGGTCATCTGCTAAGTTGATGAGTTGTGATTGTTCTTTTTCTTTGAGGTCACCAACTGGAATATTAGTCTTTTGTTCGATGATGTGTTCAATCGTTTTTTCGCTAATAATTGGAGTGTCCTGATCCGTAACCTTAGTTTTTTGCATTTCCTTATATTTAGCAATCTGATCACGGAAGTAGGCAGCTTTTTCAAAGTCTTCATCTCTAGTAGCTTGCGCTTTGAGATTTTCAGCTTCGATTAGGCGTTGGTCAATCACTTTAGGATCAACAAAGTTTAGAGTTAGGTTCATTTTAGAACCAGCTTCATCCAGAAGGTCGATGGCCTTGTCTGGTAAGAAACGATCTTGGATATAACGATTAGAAAGAGTAGCAGCAGCCTCGATAGCACTGTCGGTATAATGAACGTGGTGATAATCTTCGTATTTCTTTTGAATACCTTTGAGGATAGTAATAGTTTCTTCCACAGTTGGTTCATCAACCTTGACAGGTTGCATACGTCGTTCGAGGGCTGCATCTTTTTCAATGATGCGGTATTCATTGAGAGTAGTAGCACCAACAAGTTGAAGTTCGCCGCGAGCAAGGGCAGGTTTGAGGATATTACCGGCATCCATATTACCATCTCCAGCAGAACCAGCACCTACAATTTCATGAATTTCGTCGATAAAGAGGATGATGTCCTCGCGTTTACGGATTTCCTCCATGAGTTTTTGCATGCGTTCTTCGAATTGACCACGAACACCAGTACCTTGGACAAGACTTACTACATCTAAACGGATAACTTCTTTACCTTGGAGTTTATGGGGAACATCACCATCAACAATTTTCTGAGCTAATCCCTCGACAACTGCTGTCTTACCAACACCAGGTTCACCAATGAGAACAGGATTGTTCTTAGTTCTGCGGTTGAGGATTTCAATAACACGAATGATTTCTTCGTCACGACCAATAACTGGGTCAATCTTACCTTGACGAGCAATCTCTGTCACATTGATACCATACTCATCCAAAAGACCTTTTTCTTTATTGGGTGGAGGAGTTTGTGCTGGACCACGATTTGGAGAACCGAAACTTCCGTTGCCACCAAAACCACCGTTGCCACCAAAACCACCACCTGACTGAGTTGGAGGAGTGTTATTAGAAGTAGGTTGGAAATTACTAATGTCATTAAAGAAGTCACTTAAAGGATCGAAATCTCGATTACTTAAATCAGTAATCCCTTTGAATAAGCTGTTATTTGGATCTGTTTTTATAATCTTATAGCAGTTTTGACAAAGATCGATTTGCTTTTGTTTTCCGTTAAGATTTGTATAAAGGTGAATGGTTGAGTCATTGATTTTACAGTTTTGACAGAGCATACAACTACCTCATTTCTTTCTTGGCTTAACTAATTTTTAGAAGGTCAAAAATAGTCAAACATATGTATAGTCTAATTATATCATGAATGGAAGGCAATTCAAGTAAAAAGATTGATTTGCTCATTTTACTTGAAGTTTGTGGAATTATAAAATTTGGATGATACTAAAAAATCCCATTTGTGATACAAAAAGGATTCTTGTTCATAAGAGTAGGACTAAGATCCTACTACAAGTTCAAAGATTAGTATAGAAGTTCGTAGATTTCCATAGCAATCAAATCGATGCTATCAAAAGTATACGTTTCACGAGCTTCTACATCACGAAGTGTAAATAGTGGGCCATTTTCTTCATCATGGTTGAAAGCTACTTCAGCCACCACGACACCTTCGCGTTCAAAATTACGTTTTAAGTTACCACCATCTTTTGTCATTGCTTCCAGACGATTGATGATTCTAACCAAATGTGATTCCATTATGATTCTCCTCCATTTCTTATCGTTACTATTTTACCATAAAGCATAGTTACTTGACTAGAAAAAAACAAAGATTTCGTTCTATTTCTGTTTATTTTAGATTTTTTTCAGAAAAGGGGAGTGAAATATTGAATTTTTATTCAAAATATGTTATACTCATACAAGTTTTAAGATAGAAAATAGAAAGAAGCAGATTTATGAATTTTTCATTTTTACCAAAGTATTTACCCTATTTTAACTACGGAGCTCTTGTGACGGTATTTATTTCCATCTTAGTAGTCTTTTTTGGAACCCTCGTTGGAATCTTGTTGGCCTTTGCCCAACGTTCAAAATTTAAACCCCTTGCCTGGTTAGCCAATCTTTATATATGGATTTTCCGTGGGACCCCCATGATGGTACAGATTATGATTGCTTTTGCTCTTATGAGTATCGATGCTCCAACTATTCAATTTGGAATTTTTGGAATCGAGCTGTCTCGCTTGATTCCAGGAATTATCATCATTTCGATGAATAGTGGTGCCTATGTTTCGGAAACGGTTCGTGCAGGGATTAATGCAGTACCTAAAGGGCAACTAGAAGCTGCCTATTCGTTAGGAATCCGTCCGAGGAAGGCTATGCGTTATGTTATTTTACCCCAGGCTGTTAAGAATATCTTACCAGCTTTGGGAAATGAGTTTATCACTATTATCAAGGATAGCTCGCTCTTGTCGGCAATTGGTGTCATGGAATTATGGAATGGAGCAACAACGGTGTCTACAACCACCTACCTACCCTTAACTCCGCTTTTATTTGCTGCCTTTTACTACTTGATTATGACATCTATCTTGACAATAGCCTTAAAAGCTTTTGAAAATCGTATGGGACAAGGAGATAAGAAATAATGACTGAAACGCTAATTAAAATTGAAAACCTTCATAAAAGCTATGGAAAGAATGAAGTTTTAAAAGGGATTGATCTTGAAATTAAAAAAGGGGAAGTAGTGGTCATTATTGGACCATCTGGTAGTGGGAAGTCAACCCTCCTTCGCTCAATGAATCTTCTCGAAGAGGCTACAAAAGGAAAGGTTATCTTTGAAGGTGTAGACATTACGGATAAGAAAAACGACCTCTTTGCTATGCGTGAAAAGATGGGAATGGTTTTCCAACAATTCAATCTCTTCCCCAATATGACAGTTATGGAAAATATCACACTGTCTCCTATCAAGACCAAAGGGGAAAGTAAGGAAGTGGCTGAGAAGAGAGCGCTTGAGCTCCTGGAAAAGGTTGGTTTACCAGATAAGGCAGATGCCTATCCACAAAGCTTGTCCGGTGGACAGCAACAGCGTATCGCTATTGCGCGTGGTTTAGCCATGGAACCAGATGTCCTTCTCTTTGATGAGCCAACTTCTGCCCTAGACCCTGAGATGGTAGGGGAAGTACTAGCAGTTATGCAAGACCTAGCTAAGTCAGGAATGACAATGGTTATCGTGACGCATGAAATGGGTTTTGCTCGCGAAGTGGCAGACCGTGTCATCTTTATGGCTGACGGTGTTGTTGTTGAAGATGGGAGTCCAGAGCAGATTTTTGATCAAACCCAAGAACAAAGAACCAAGGAATTCTTGAGTAGGGTTTTGTAAGAGTTGTAAAAATATATCCATTTCGACTTTTTTAGGTGGATAGTTCGACAAGTTAGAGCAAAACTTCATTACTTAGTTTAGATTAAAGTTACAAATAAAAAGTAGGCATCAGCAAATGCTGATGCCTACTTTTTTGTAGTTAAAATAAGAAGGTAATGCTTGTAAGTATACCTAATACTGCGAAAATAATTTTCCAAACTTGTTGGTTCTTTTTGAAAAGCTTATCAGAGGATAGTGTTAGTATCAGAAATATAAAAAATAGTATATATTTATTAAAGATTGGAATGACTTTCCTCCTTTTATTGTAAGACTTCCTTTACTTACATTATACATTATATTTGATGCAGAATCAAAAATTAATATCTTTATTCTGTGGAGTTCCTCTATCCTCCAGTAAGAGAATGACTAGTTATCCAACTGAGCTTTTTCTTATAGTTTCAGACTATAAGGTCTCTTAGAAAAGAAGTGTTAGAATGCCGGGCTATTTTTTGTTATAATAGAGAATATTTGTTAGAAATGAGAAAATACATGACACAGATTATTGATGGGAAGGCTTTGGCAGCAAAGTTACAAGGACAATTAGCTGAAAAAACGGCTAAACTAAAAGAAGAGACAGGCTTGGTGCCTGGCTTAGTCGTTATTTTAGTAGGGGATAATCCTGCTAGCCAAGTTTACGTTCGCAACAAGGAACGCTCAGCAATTGCAGCAGGTTTCCGTAGTGAAGTCGTTCGTGTTCCTGAGACCATTACCCAAGAAGAATTGTTGGATTTGATTGCCAACTACAATCAGGATCCAGCTTGGCATGGTATTTTGGTGCAGTTACCCTTACCAAAACACATCGATGAAGAAGCTGTTTTATTGGCTATTGATCCAGAAAAGGACGTGGATGGTTTTCATCCGCTCAACATGGGGCGCCTTTGGTCTGGTCATCCAGTTATGATCCCTTCAACTCCAGCTGGTATTATGGAAATGTTTCATGAGTATGGGATTGAACTAGAAGGTAAGAATGCGGTTGTTATTGGTCGTTCTAATATTGTCGGTAAACCAATGGCCCAGTTGTTATTAGCTAAGAATGCAACTGTAACCTTGACTCACTCTCGCACCCACAATCTAGCCCAAGTAGCTTCTAAAGCCGATATTCTTGTCGTAGCTATCGGTCGTGCTAAGTTTGTGACTGCTGACTTTGTCAAACCAGGTGCAGTTGTCATTGATGTAGGGATGAACCGAGATGAAAATGGCAAGCTTTGTGGAGATGTTGACTACGATGCTGTTGCACCAATTGCTAGTCATATCACTCCTGTACCTGGTGGAGTTGGACCTATGACCATTACCATGCTAATGGAACAGACTTATCAGGCAGCGCTTCGTACACTGAACAAGGACTAGGAAGATGAAATTCGTATTTGATCTGGATGGAACGCTATCTTTTGACTACATGACCATAGATGAGGAGATTAAGCAGGTTCTTTTAAATGCTAGCGATTATGGACATGAGCTTGTATTTGCCTCAGCTCGCTCTTATCGAGATTGTTTGGGCTTATTAGGTACTGAACTTAGTCAGCGTTTGGTTATAGGTTTGAATGGAGGCGTAGGCTATTATCTAGGGAAAGCCGTCTATGAGAGAAATCTCGATGCTAGAGTTTATCAGGCGCTAGTGGATTATTGCCAGACCTATAATCTCCCTTTCTTTGCAGATGATTGCTTTGACTATAGTGGTCAGATCGTGGAGAAGATTCCATTTATCTCTAGTGTGGATCCCCTAAAGGTAGCTCGTCATCAGAAACTCGAGGACTTGGGGACTCCGATTAAGGTAGTCGTTTATATGGGAGACCATGAGAATTTGCTTGATGATCTGCTTGGTCAGTTAGAAAGGATGGGGCAGGCTCATCTCTCCTATCATGCCCATGAAAAGTGCCTTTATGTTAATCCCTTGGACACACATAAGGCGACAACTGTTGAAAAGTTATGTGGAGAGAACTTCATCGCTTTTGGAAATGACCAAAACGATATTGAACTGTTTAAGACATCTCTTTATTCAGTTCAGATAGGAGACTTTGCTGGCCTTGCTCCATATGCAGATGAAACGATAGAGCTAAAAGGAGAACATTCTCCAGCAGTAGCAGCTAAAATCTTACAGACTTTTGCGGAATTTAAGGGAAAATAGATAGAAGGAGGTTTGAACCTCCTTTTGTAGTATAATGGAGTGAGAGGAAAGAACGATGAAAGTGATTGATCAAACCTTACTAGAAAAAGTCATTGTGGAACGGTCTCGTAACAGTCACAAGGGAGACTACGGTCGTCTTCTCTTGATTGGGGGAACGTATCCCTATGGGGGAGCGATTATAATGGCTGCTTTAGGAGCGGTTAGAAGTGGCGCTGGCTTGGTAACTGTAGCAACGGATAAAGAGAATATTTCAGCACTGCATAGTCGTCTGCCGGAGGCTATGGCTTTTGGTCTTGATGATAAGGAATTACTTGAGCAGCAGTTAGAGAAAGCAAATGTTGTCTTGGTTGGACCTGGACTTGTGGATAATGAGCGTGGAGAACAGCTTCTCCAAACAGTTTTTGATCATTTAGATCAAGACCAGACCCTCATACTTGATGGTGGTTCCCTATCCATTTTAGCTAGAATGGGAATGAAATTTCCTAAAGCCCACCTTGTTTTAACGCCACATCAAAGGGAATGGCAAGTCTTGTCAGGCTATAGATTTCTAGACCATCAAAAAACAGAGAGACAGCTAGGGCTCTTTCTGCCTTTTCCTTCAGGAAACGATTTCTAGTTCAAAGAAGGTCCTGCGACTCGAATCTGGCAAGCTGGGCATGCAGATTTTTATCAGCTAAGTGTTGGTGGTCCTTATCAGGCGACTGGAGGAATGGGAGATACCCTAGCTGGGATGATTGCTGGCTTTGCAGGTCAATTCCCACAAGCAAATCTCTATGAAAGGGTCACTGTAGCGACATATCTGCACTCAGCAATTGCTCAAGAATTAGCTGAGAACAACTTTGTAGTTCTGCCAACCACGATTAGTCAACATATTCCTGCATTCATGAAGAGAATACAAAAAGACACCTGAAAATATCAGGTGTCTTTTAAGGATTAGAAGAGTCCTTTAACTTTGTCAACAAGACCGTCAAGTCCTTCTGAATCTGAAATCAAGTCTTGGGCTTGGCTCAAGTAATCACCGAGTTGATCTTTATTCTCTTCGATGAAAGATTTAGCAGCTTCGAAATCTTTTGTTTCGATTAATTCTTTAACTTTGTTAAATAAATCCATTGGGTTCATGGTGTTCCTCCTTTTCAACAATTCTATTCAATCATTTTTGTTCAAATCTTGCAAGAAACTTGACTCTTCAAATAAAGTTCAGGGGTGTCAAATGATGTAAATTTTGATATAATTTTTAGTGATGAATTTTAGAAATGATCGGTACGTAGTTGTAGATTTAGAAGCTACAAGTACTGGAAGTAAGGCAAAAATCATCCAAGTGGGAATTGTAGTCATTGAAGATGGTGAGATTGTTGAGCAATATGCTACTGATGTCAACCCTCATGAACACTTGGATTCTCATATCAAAGAATTAACGGGTTTGACAGACAAGCGTTTAGCAAAGGCTCCAGAGTTTTCTCAGGTGGCTGGAAAGATTTTTGAACTGGTCAAAGACGGTATTTTTGTTGCGCACAACGTTCAGTTCGATGCCAATTTACTGGCGGAATTTCTCTTCTTTGAAGGTTATGAATTGCGCACGCCTCGTATCGATACGGTTGAATTAGCTCAAGTATTTTATCCTCAGCTTGAGAAGTATAATCTTGGTATTCTTTGCCAAGAGTTGGGAATCCCCTTAGAGCAAGCTCATACAGCCCTATCGGACGCCCAAGCAACTGCTGAACTCTTTCTTTGCATGAGACAAAAGATGTTTCAGCTTCCAAAAGGTTTGTTGGAGCGCTTATTGAGTTTGTCAGATAGCTTGTAGTACGAATCACACATGGTCATCGAGGAAGTTTATCAGAAACAGTCTCTCTTAGTTGAACATGACTTGGTCGAGGTGCAAGGTCTATTTTTGAGAAAAGAAAAATCAGCCCTTTCTCCACGAAAACTATCCAAAGATTTCCAGACTAACATTGCCTTGTTGGGTTTGGAGGAAAGAAGCCGACAAGAACGCTTTGCAAAAAAGGTTCAAGAGTTTTTAAAGGAGGAGACAATCTCATTTATTCAGGCTCAAACTGGAATTGGGAAAACCTATGGTTACCTTTTGCCCGCCTTAGCTCTTGAGAATAAAGAGGGGATTCTCCTTAGTGTTCCTACTAAAATTCTCCAAAATCAGATTATGCAAGAAGAAGCTAGAAGATTGGAAGAAGTATTCCATCTTTCAGTCCATAGTCTCAAAGGGCCGCAAAATTACTTGAAGCTAGATTCATTTTATGCAGCTTTACAGAGGAAGAAGAGTCCAATCGTTTGTATACTCGTTTCAAGATGCAACTCCTAGTTTGGTTGGCTGAGACAGAGACGGGAGACTTAGACGAGATTGGTCAGCTTTATCGTTATCAACAATTTTTGCCAAATCTAGTTCATGATGGCAAACTCTCCAAAAATTCTCTCTTTTGGCTAGAGGATTTTTGGAAACGAGGGCAGAGCAAGGCACGCAGTTGCCAATTATTGGTGACCAATCACGCATATTTGGTTACTCGTTTGGAAGATGATCCAAGTCTTTTAGAGGGGCGTCTCTTGATTTTAGATGAAGCCCAGAAAATCTTGCTGACATTGGAGAATCTTTCTCGAAAATCTTATTTGCTTACAGATTTGCTAGAACAATTAGACCAAGCTCTATCTACAGAAGAAGGCATGCTTGAAAGACGATTGATGGAGAGTATTCGATTTGAGCTTTGTCATCTGATGGATCAGTTTCTATCTGGGAAACGGAGAATGTGTCCAAGTAGTACCATTTCACAGTTGCGACAAGATTTTTCTGAGTTAGATATGCCAGTTTTCCAATTGTATCAACAGTTTTTCTACTCAGATGGTGAATTTTGGTTATCCGCTTCAGAGTTTTCTAGTAAGAAGATTGAAATTTCTTCTAGTCGTCATCAACGTCTACTCTTTTCTGAGATCTTTCCATACTCCTGTCATCTATTAGGTATCTCTGCTACTTTAGAAATCAGTAGTAGGGTTTCTTTGCCAGAATTACTAGGATTCCCTGATGCTGCCTTTGATAGACTAGATGAACAATTTCAAGAAAATCAAGAAATCTTAGTTGTGAAGGATTTTCCATTGGTGACCGAAACTTCTCAAGAAGATTATGCTCAAGCTCTTGTCAATCTGATTGAAGAAGCAACAAGCTTGAAAGAGCCTATCTTAGTTTTATTTACGTCGAGAGAACTTTTGTTAAAAGTCTCTGATTATTTGTCAATTCCTCATTTAGCCCAGTATAAGCATGGAGAACCAGCCCAGTTAAAAAAACGTTTTGAAAGAGGGGAGCGAGAGATTTTACTGGGTGCAGGTAGTTTTTGGGAGGGAGTTGATTTTTCAGCTCATCCTCGTGTCATTGAGGTGGTGACGCGTCTGCCTTTCCAAAATCCTGAAGATCCCTTTACCAAAAAGATGAATCAGGAACTGCGGTTGGAAGGTAAAAATCCTTTTTATGACTATCAACTGCCTATGGCTATTATTCGTCTAAAACAAGCCCTTGGTCGAACAAAGAGATATTCCAATCAGAGTTCTAGTGTCCTTATTCTAGACAGTCGTATGGTGACCAAACGATATGGTAAACAAATTGCGAGGTCTTTAACTCAAAATTGTCGACTGGAAGAAACGAATCGAGACCAAGTCATTTCTAAAATAGCTCAATTTTTTAAAAATCATAGAAGATAACCAGAAAGTATGAAGGAGGCCTTTATGAAACGTCCTCTCGACTCTCGAGTCGATTATAGTTTGATTTTACCGGTGTTTTGTTTACTAGTAATTGGTGTGGTAGCTATTTATATAGCTGTTAGCCATGATTACCCAAACAATATTTGGTCAATACTTGGACAGCAACTAGCATGGATTGCCCTTGGAATTATTATTAGCTTTGTTGTCATGTTCTTTAACACCAAGTTCTTGTGGCAAGCTACCCCATATCTTTATGGCTTAGGATTGATTCTAATGGTTCTACCCCTAATCTTTTACAATCCGAGACTTGTAGCGGCGACTGGAGCGAAAAACTGGGTATTTTTCGGAGGGATGACTCTATTTCAACCTTCTGAATTTATGAAAATATCCTATATTTTGATGTTAGCTTATATCATTGTTACCTTTACAAAGAACCATAAAAAAGATGCACGAACCATTGGGTTAGATTTTCTCCTAATTCTATGGATGGTACTCTTTACGATTCCTGTTTTGGTTTTGCTGGCCTTACAAAGTGACCTGGGGACAGCTCTCGTCTTCGTTGCTATTTTTGCAGGTATGGTTTTATTATCAGGAGTTTCTTGGAAAATTATTATCCCGATTTTTCTAACAGCTATGTCTGCTATTGTTGGATTTTTAGCCATCTTTCATCACGAAGGATGGACGAGCATTTTTGCATCAAATTGGGATGCCGACTTATCAAATTAACCGTATTTTAGCATGGTTAAACCCTTTTGATTATGCGCAGACAACAACCTATCAACAGGCGCAAGGTCAAATTGCTATTGGTAGTGGGGGTCTGTTTGGTCAAGGATTTAATGTTTCTAACTTACTGATACCAGTTAGAGAGAGTGATATGATTTTCACAGTGATTGCGGAGGATTTTGGTTTTATTGGGTTCCGTCATTGTGATTGCACTCTACCTTCTATTAATCTATCGCATGCTCAAAATCACTCTGAAATCCAATAATCAATTTTATACCTACATTTCAACTGGTTTTATCATGATGTTACTGTTCCACATTTTTGAAAATATTGGTGCCGTTACAGGTTTACTTCCTCTGACGGGAATTCCTTTGCCTTTTATTTCTCAAGGAGGATCGGCCATCATTAGTAATTTAATTGGTGTTGGTTTGCTATTATCGATGAGTTATCAAACTCACCTTGCTGATGAGAAAAGTGGTCGAACCAGGTATAAACGTAAAAAAGTCGTTTTGAAAAAGGTCAAATAAGGAGGATAAGAATGTCTAAAGTTGCAGTTATGTTAGCCAATGGTTTTGAAGAAATTGAAGCCTTGACAGTTGTAGATGTTTTACGTCGAGCAAATATCACTTGTGAAATGGTTGGACTGGAAGATAAGGTCACTGGTTCACATGGTATTCAAGTCAGTGCAGATTTAGTATTTGAGGGAGACTTATCAGACTATGACTTGGTGGTTCTTCCTGGAGGGATGCCTGGCTCAGCTAATTTACGCGACAATGAAGTCTTAATAGCTGAGTTGCAGGGTCTGAATCAAGCTGGTAAGAAGTTGGCAGCAATTTGTGCAGCACCAATTGTCCTAAATCAAGCGGGACTTCTTAGCGGAAAAAAATTCACTTGCTATGATGGTGTTCAAGAACAAATTGCTGACGGAAGTTATCTCAAGGAAACAGTTGTGGTAGATGGCAATATCATTACTAGTCGTGGTCCTGCAACAGCTTTAGCTTTTTCTTATCACTTAGTTGAAATACTAGGTGGAGATGCAGAAAGCTTACGAAAAGGGATGCTTTATCAGGACATTTTTGGAAAATAATAAAAAAGAGAGAGGGATTTTCTACAAAAAGAGAATTTCTCTCTCTTTTACTATTAAAAATAAAGGAAATATTCGCATTTTTAATGGAAAAATGGTATAATGAGGAGGTGTAAAGTATCACGAATATAAATGGTTTTGACCAATTTTTAGTTGTCTTGCTATAAAGCTTTTAATACGATATCTGCCTTCAGATTGAGACATGTTGAAACGCTCGTGGTACACAAATAAAGTGTTGACTTGTAAGAAAAAGGAAAAAAATGACAGAAGAAATTAAAAACCAACAGGCACAAGATTATAATGCCAGTCAAATTCAAGTTTTAGAAGGTTTAGAAGCCGTTCGTATGCGTCCAGGGATGTATATTGGATCGACTGCCAAAGAAGGTCTTCACCATCTAGTCTGGGAAATTGTAGATAATTCTATCGATGAAGCCTTGGCAGGATTCGCTAGTCATATCGAGGTCTTTATTGAACCTGATAATTCTATTACAGTGGTCGATGATGGACGTGGTATTCCTGTTGATATTCAAGAAAAAACAGGACGTCCTGCGGTTGAGACTGTCTTTACCGTTCTACACGCTGGAGGGAAATTTGGCGGTGGCGGTTACAAGGTTTCAGGTGGACTGCACGGTGTTGGTTCATCGGTTGTAAATGCTCTATCAACTCAATTGGATGTCCATGTTCATAAAAATGGTAAAATTTATTACCAAGAATACCGCCGTGGTCATGTTGTGGCAGACCTTGAGATTGTTGGAGACACAGATCGGACTGGAACAACCGTTCACTTCACACCAGATCCAGAAATTTTTACTGAGACAACAGAATTTGATTTTGATCGATTAAACAAACGTGTTCAAGAGTTAGCCTTCTTGAATCGTGGGCTTCAAATCTCTATCACTGACAAACGTGAAGGACTTGAGCAGACTAAGCATTATCACTATGAAGGTGGGATTGCGAGCTACGTTGAGTACCTCAACGAAAATAAGGATGTTATCTTTGAAACTCCAATCTACACGGATGGAGAAATGGATGACATCACTGTAGAAGTTGCTATGCAGTATACAACTGGTTACCATGAAAATGTCATGAGTTTCGCCAACAACATTCATACCCATGAAGGTGGAACCCATGAACAAGGTTTCCGTACAGCCTTAACTCGTGTTATCAATGACTATGCTCGTAAAAACAAACTTCTAAAAGATAACGAAGATAACCTAACAGGTGAGGATGTCCGTGAAGGATTGACAGCCGTTATTTCTGTCAAGCATCCAAATCCGCAGTTTGAAGGTCAAACCAAGACCAAACTTGGGAAATAGTGAAGTTGTGAAAATCACGAATCGTCTTTCTTCAGTGAGGCATTTTCAGACTTCCTTTTAGAAAATCCACAAATTGCTAAGCGCATCGTTGAAAAAGGGATTTTGGCTGCCAAAGCACGTGTTGCTGCAAAGCGTGCGCGTGAAGTTACACGTAAGAAATCTGGTTTAGAAATTTCAAATCTACCAGGAAAATTAGCGGACTGTTCATCAAACAATCCAGCTGAAACAGAACTTTTCATCGTCGAAGGAGACTCTGCCGGTGGTTCTGCATAAATCTAGGACGTGACCGTGAGTTCCAAGCCATCTTACCAATTCGTGGTAAAATCCTCAACGTAGAAAAAGCTAGCATGGACAAGATTCTTGCCAATGAGGAAATCCGTAGCTTGTTTACAGCTATGGGAACAGGATTTGGTGCTGAGTTTGATGTTAGTAAAGCTCGCTATCAAAAACTGGTTATCATGACAGATGCCGATGTCGATGGTGCTCATATTCGAACACTCTTGTTAACTCTGATTTATCGTTATATGAAACCCGTTCTAGAGGCAGGATATGTTTATATCGCTCAACCACCGATTTATGGTGTTAAGGTTGGTAGTGAAATCAAAGAGTATATTCAGCCAGGAGCAAATCAAGAAAAACAATTACAAGAAGCATTGGCTCGATATAGTGAAGGTCGATCAAAACCTACAATTCAGCGCTATAAAGGTCTTGGAGAAATGGATGACCACCAACTTTGGGAAACTACCATGAATCCGGAACATCGTCTCATGGCTCGTGTATCAGTGGATGATGCTGCAGAAGCAGATAAGATTTTTGATATGCTCATGGGAGACCGCGTGGAACCACGTCGAGAATTTATTGAGGAAAATGCCGTCTATAGTACTCTTGACGTATAAAAGTGTGGAAAGTGTTTCCACTATTAAAAAAATATGATATAATCAATACAATTGTGTCAAGTATAAAAGGAGTTTGATATGTCTGATAATCAATTGATTATTACTTTGATTGCAGTTGCCGCTCTACTTATTGTTGCTTATGTAATGGCAATTTTAATTCGTAAACGCAATAGTAGCAGACTTGCAGCTTTGGAACAAAGAAAAGAAGAACTTTACAACCTTCCTGTTAATGATGAGGTAGAGGCTGTGAAAAACATGCATTTGATTGGTCAAAGTCAAATTGCATTTCGTGAATGGAATCAAAAATGGGTTGATTTGTCCTTGAATTCATTTGCTGATATTGAGAATAATCTCTTTGAAGCTGAAGGATTTAACAATTCTTTCCGATTTTTAAAAGCTCGTCAACAAATCGAGCAAATTGAGAGTCAGATTAGTCTGATTGAAGAAGATATTAATTCTATTCGTAAAGCTTTAGCAGATCTTGAAAAACAAGAATCAAAAAATAGTGGGCGTGTACTTCATGCATTAGACTTGTTCGAAAATCTACAGCACAAAGTAGCAGATAATTCTGAACAATATGGTGCAGCTTTACCTGAGATTGAAAAACAACTGGAGCATATCCAATCTGAGTTTTCTCAGTTTGTAACCTTGAATTCTTCTGGAGATCCTGTTGAAGCTGCTGGTGTTTTAGATAGTACCGAAAATCATATTCTTGCTTTAACTCATATTGTTGATCGAATTCCAGCTATTGTAGCTAAACTGACAACTGAGTTACCAGAACAATTAGAGGATTTAGAGTCGGGTTATCGTAAGCTTTTAGATGCAAACTATCAATTTGTTGAAACAGATATCGAATCTAGACTTCAACTTTTGTATGAGGCATTAAAAAATAACCAAGAAAATCTTCGTAAGCTTGAATTAGATAATGCTGAGTATGAAAATACTCAAATCCAAGAAGAAATTAATGCACTTTACGATATCTTCACACGTGAAATTGCTTCTGAAAAAGTTTTTGAAAAATTGATGTCTACACTTCCTACTTATCTTAGACATTTGAAAGAAAATAACGAAGTTCTTGTTAAGGATATGGAACGTCTAAGTAAGACTTACCTACTTTCTGAGAGTGATGTTAACCGAGTGCGTCGTCTTCAGGCTGATATTGCAGCTATTAGCACGACTGTAGAAGAGCTCACAAGCGAACAATCTGAAGTAACAGAACCATACTCTATCTTGAAGGAACGTTTAGAGAATCTTCAAACTACATTAAAAGATATTGAAGATGATCAAATCGCTGTTAGTGAACGTTTCGTTCAAATTGAAAAAGATGATGTAAATGCTCGTCAAAAAGCAAATGTTTATGTGAACAGACTACATACAATTAAGCGTTACATGGAAAAGAGAAATCTTCCAGGTATTCCTCAAAAATTCTTGAAACTATTCTTTGATGCAAGTCGTAGTACAGAAGATCTAATGGCAGAATTGGAACAGTCACAAGTTAATATTGAGTCTGTTAATCGTGTTCTTGAGATTGCAACAAATGACATGGAAATTTTGGAAGCTGAAACGTACAGTATTGTTCAAAATGCTACTTTGACAGAGCAATTACTACAATATTCTAACCGATACAGATCATTTGATGAACGTATCCAGCAGGCTTTCCATGAAGCCTTGCATATCTTTGAGACAGAGTTTGATTATCAAGCTTCTTTTGAAAAAATATCTCAAGCTTTGGAACTTGCTGAGCCTGGTGTAACCAATCGCTTTGTTACATCTTATGAAAAAACAAGAGAAACGATTCGTTTTTAAAAGATAAAATCCTAGAAAATTCTAGGATTTTTCCTTTTATATCGAATCAAGTTGGGTACACTTTTCATTGAAATTATAGTTTCAAATTTGATATGATAAGACTATGACAAAAAAGAGAACAACCCGAAAGATAGATAAGAATAATAGTGTGAAATTAGGCTTCCTTGTAGGACTATTGATTTTTCACAATACTTGCTTTAGGTGGGGCAATCACCCATAAAGTATTAACTAAACAGAACTTTGCACAAAAGATTGAAGCATTAATATCTGAAAAAGATAGTGCTTATTATCAAGGTAGTCAAAAAGATCATTTCCGCAAAGATAAATCAGAGATTATTACCTACTATCCAATGAGTGGAGATAGTATTATTACCTCTGTAAAAGATGTCATGATAAAAGATATCACAGATAAGGTAGAAGGAAAAGAGCATCTGATTTTCTATTATTCAGAAAAAGGAGATTCTTCCTTCAGAGGAATTGAAAATCGACTAGTAAAAAAACAAGTCTATGATTTGTCGAATTCTAATGTTGTAGAATTAGAGAATACAACCTTAAATCAGCTGTATCTTAAAGAAGATGGAAATCTATTCACTCTTGATCAATTCTTCAATGATGCTTCGACAGCTAAGGGAAAATTATTAGAGGATATTAAATCAGCTCTTCTTGATAAGAAAGTAGAGCAAACACTTGTAAATCAAGTTATAGCTGACTTTTCGAACACGGATTTATCTAATTGGAAATTTGCCTACAAGGATAGTCAACTTATCCTTTACCCGATAAACCAAACTGGAAACGCAGAAGGAATTGGACTTCTTATTTCTGACTATTTTGAACTGATTAATGTAGCTTATTTATCAGAAAAAGATGCTAAACTATATGAGACTATTCAAGGTGAAAAGCATAAAAAAGTTGTAGCTTTAACCTTTGATGATGGCCCAGATGGGAATACGACTCCTCAAGCTTTGGATATCTTAGCCAAGTATCATATAAAAGCAACCTTCTTTGTGCAAGGGAAGAATATAGCTGGTAATGAGTCTATTCTAAAACGAATGAAATCAGAAGGACATGAGGTAGGTAATCATAGTTGGAACCATCCAGTCTTGACGAAACTTTCTCTAGAAGATGCAAAGAAACAAATTACAGATACAGAATCTGCAATTACCAGTGTTCTTGGAACTAGTTCTAAATTGATGCGTCCGCCTTATGGAGCAATCTCTGATGATATTCGAAACGGTATAGATTTAAGTTATATATTGTGGAATGTAGACAGTTTGGACTGGAAGAGTCTGAATGAAACAAAAATTTTAACAGAAATTCAGCACCAAGTTAGCAATGGATCTATTATTCTGATGCATGATATCCATCAACCATCGATCAATGCGCTTCCACGAGTTATTGAGTATTTGAAAGAACAAGGTTATAGTTTTGTGACCGTTTCAGAACTTCTCAATTCTCGATTGCAACCTCATCATGTCTATTATTCTCGTGAGTAGTGAATGATGACTATAGGCTTTTATAGATTTTTTTAAATTTAAAGATAGAAAAAAATAACTTTTTATCTTGACAAACTAGGGAAAACTTGATATGATATAAAAGTTGAGAAAAGCAGAAGTGAGAACTTCTCGCCTTGCGACTAACGTTGTCTAGCCCCTACGGATCAAGTTTCAGAAATGAACTATAATCATGTAGTGCGGATTTGCGTTAGCAAGTCCGCTCTTGTTTTTCTCTAAAAATAAAAAAAGAGGTGAAAACCATAGCAAAGCAAGACTTATTCATCAATGATGAAATTCGTGTACGTGAAGTTCGCTTAATCGGTCTTGAGGGTGAGCAATTAGGTATCAAACCACTTGGTGAAGCGCAAGCACTTGCGGATGAAGCGAACGTGGACTTGGTTCTCATTCAACCTCAAGCTAAACCTCCTGTTGCGAAAATTATGGACTACGGTAAGTTCAAATTTGAGTACCAGAAGAAACAAAAAAAGAACAACGCAAAAAAACAAAGCGTTGTGACCGTGAAAGAAGTTCGATTGAGCCCAGTTATTGATAAGGGTGATTTCGATACGAAACTTCGCAATGCTCGCAAGTTCCTTGAAAAAGGGAACAAAGTGAAGGTATCCATTCGCTTTAAAGGGCGTATGATCACCCATAAAGAGATTGGTGCAAAAGTTTTAGCCGAGTTTGCTGAAGCAACACAAGATATTGCTATCATCGAACAACGTGCTAAAATGGATGGTCGCCAAATGTTCATGCAGTTGGCACCAGCAACTGACAAAAAATAATTGTCGGAAAGTCAAATAAAGGAGAAAAAATCATGCCAAAACAAAAAACACACCGCGCATCAGCTAAACGTTTCAAACGTACAGGTTCTGGTGGACTTAAACGTTTCCGTGCTTACACTTCTCACCGTTTCCACGGAAAAACTAAGAAACAACGTCGTCATCTTCGTAAAGCATCTATGGTGCATTCAGGAGATTTCAAACGTATCAAAGCAATGCTTACTCGCTTGAAATAATCGCGTATTTGTAAGTAAAGAATTCTAGGAAATATTTGGAGGAAATATAAATGGCACGTGTTAAAGGTGGCGTTGTATCACGCAAACGTCGTAAACGTATTTTAAAATTAGCAAAAGGTTACTATGGAGCTAAACACATCTTGTTCCGTACTGCAAAAGAACAAGTAATGAACTCTTACTACTATGCATACCGTGACCGTCGTCAAAAGAAACGTGACTTCCGTAAATTGTGGATCACACGTATCAATGCGGCAGCTCGTATGAATGGACTTTCATACTCACAATTGATGCATGGTTTGAAATTGGCTGAGATCGAAGTTAACCGTAAAATGCTTGCTGACTTGGCTGTTAACGATGCAGCAGCTTTCACAGCTCTTGCAGATGCAGCTAAAGCAAAACTTGGTAAATAATTAATTATAAGACTGGTACAAGTTTGTCCCAGTCTTTTTTAAACAAAGGAGAAAAAATGGCTTCAAAAATGTTACACACTTGCTTGCGAGTAGAAAATCTTGAAAAATCAATTGCTTTCTATCAAGATGCTTTTGGTTTTAAGGAATTACGTCGTAGAGACTTTCCAGACTATGCTTTCACTATTGTTTATCTAGGACTTGAGGGTGATGATTATGAGTTGGAGTTGACTTACAACTATGATCACGGCCCTTATGTTGTTGGTGACGGTTTTGCTCATATCGCCCTAAGTACACCTGACCTTGAGGCTTTACATAAAGAGCATAGCGACAAGGGCTACGAAGTAACGGAACCTAAAGGACTTCCAGGAACTCAACCTAATTATTACTTTATCAAAGATCCAGATGGATACAAGGTAGAAGTGATTCGTGAAAAATAATAAAAACTCCTCATTTGTCAAATTGAGTTAGACAATTTCACCTGACTCAGAAAAACTTGATACGAGTAGTATAGGTCATTTATGTTAGTTTCTTTCAGACAAATGTGAGAGTTTATCTGAGACTAACATAGATGGCTTTTTCTGTCTAGCTTAATTTGACAAATTGGGATATAATAAACATAACTTAACAAATTGGTGGGATAAAAAAATGTCAGACAAAAATCCAAATGTAGAATTAAACAAAGAAGAAGATAGACTAAGTGTAGAGGATTTATTTCAGTTAAAAATATGAAGAATGGTCCAAAAGCAGACAAGAAACCTTCAACTATTCTATCTTTCTCATTTTATTTGGCACTTACCTATATTCTTCTATTTTTAACTCTTGCTTTATTTACTGCTCCATGGGGAATTGTATTCTTGATTTTTCTAGGTCCTAATTTAATTGCTTACACTGTAGCAACTTTTTTAACTAGGATAGGAATCAAGAAAGTAAATAGAAATTTCTTGTATGCGAGTGTAGGATTTTATTTGCTTTCCGGACTTTTAGCATTCGACCCGGATTGGCAGATGTTTAGGGTTTTTCCTTATCTCTCACTAGTCCTAGTTCTAATCGGGATATTTTTAACGAAAGATACAAGTAACTAAGTTAAAAAGCTAGGTGCAACTCTTCTTCGAACTTATTTAATATCATAAAACCATAGCCTTTTAGGCTATGGTTTTTTAGTTTAATGATTAGAAAGAAATTGTGTTTCTATTTTCTAAAATGGTATAATATAAAGAGAATAAGGGAGGTGGTAGTGAGTGATTGCCCAATTAGATACAAAAACTGTATATAGCTTTATGGAGAGCATGGTTTCGATAGAAAAATATGTCTCTATCGGAAAAGAATATGGCTATAGTTCTTTAGGGATTATGGATATGGATAATCTTTATGGAGCCTATTCTTTTATCAAAGAGTGTCAAAAACAAGGCGTTCAACCACTATTAGGCCTTGAAATGACAGTTTTGCATGAAGAGAGACCTGTAAATCTTCGTTTTTTAGCTCTATCCACTCTTGGATATCAACAACTCATGAAACTGTCTACTTTAAAAATGAGAGGAAAAAAAGAATGGTCTGATTTTACTTCTAATCTCAAAGATATCTGTGTTATTGTTCCCTACTTTGATGGAATTGACCAGCTTGATCTTGGTTGTGACTATTATATCGGGGTTTTTCCAGATAGTCCTCAAAGGGATTTCTCCCGCCCTGTTTTCCCTCTTTACCGTGTAAATTCATTTGAAGCAGAAGATGTAGAAACACTACAAATGCTAAAGGCTATCAAGGAAAATGTGACTCTTCGTGAAGTAGACATACAGTCCCAACAGGGCTTGTTTATTCCTGCTCATCATTTAGAACAAGTTTTTCGAGAAAAATTCCCCGAGGCTGTAGAAAATTTACTGTTACTGACTAAAGAAACCGAGTATGAGATTGATAGCAGTCTTAAACTTCCAAGATTTAATGCTAAGAGACCTGCTGTAGAGGAGCTTAGAGAAAAAGCAGAAAAAGGTTTAGAGAGTAAAGGATTGACGTCTGAGGTTTATAATAATCGTTTAAATCAAGAATTGTCAGTTATTCACGACATGGGATTTGATGATTATTTCTTGGTGGTTGGAGATCTTTTACAGTTTGGTCGTTCTCAAGGTTATTATATGGGAATGGGACGTGGTTCTGCTGTAGGGAGTCTTGTAGCCTATGCTTTGGATATTACAGGAATTGATCCTGTAGCTAAAAATCTAATCTTTGAACGCTTTCTAAATCGTGAACGTTATACCATGCCAGATATCGATATTGATATTCCAGATATCTATCGTCCAGAGTTTATTCGCTATGTTCGTGACCGTTATGGTAGTATCCATGCTGCTCAGATTGTCACTTATTCAACCTTTGGAGCCAAGCAAGCCATCCGAGATATATTTAAACGTTATGGTGTTCCAGAGTATGAATTGACTGCCATTACCAAAAAAATTGGACCAAAGGATACTCTGACTGATGCCTATACTAAAAATCTTAGTTTTAGGCAGTTGATTCAAAGCAAAATAGAATATCAAAAGGCCTTTGAAATCGCTAAAAAAATAGAAGGCTATCCGAGACAAACTTCCATTCATGCTGCGGGTGTAGTTATTAGCGATAAAACCCTAACGGATTACATTCCACTTAAGTATGGTGAGGATATGCTGATTACTCAGTATGATGCTCATGGAGTCGAAGGCAATGGTCTTCTGAAGATGGATTTCTTGGGTCTACGAAATTTAACATTTGTTCAAAAAATGCAAGAGTTATTGCTTAAGACACAAGGAATATCCTTGAAGATTGAGGAGATTGACCTTGAAGACAAAGAAACTTGGCTCTCTTTGCTGCAGGTAAAACAAAAGGGATCTTTCAATTTGAACAACCAGGAGCTATCCGTCTTCTTAAACGAGTGAAACCTGAGAACTTTGAAGAAGTGGTTGCTACGACTTCTTTAAATAGACCAGGAGCTAGCGATTATATTGACAACTTCGTTGCAAGAAAAGCATGGTAAGGAAAAAGTCACTGTACTTGATCCTGTTCTAGAAGATATTCTGGCGCCAACCTATGGGATTATGCTCTATCAGGAGCAGGTAATGCAAGTAGCTCAGCGTTACGCTGGTTTTAGCCTAGGTAAGGCTGACATTTTGCGCCGGGCTATGGGGAAAAAGAATGCTGCTGAGATGCATCAGATGGAAGAAAGTTTCATTCAAGGTGCACTTAAAAAAGGTCATGCTACTGAGCAAGCCCAGCAAGTATTTGCAGTTATGGAAAAATTTGCGGGCTACGGATTTAACCGTTCGCATGCTTATGCCTATGCAGCTTTGGCATTTCAACTTGCCTATTTCAAAACACATTATCCGTCAATTTTCTATCAAGTGATGTTGAACTATGCGAGTAGTGATTATATTGTAGATGCTCTGGAGATGGGCTTTGAACTTGCTCCTTTATCTATTAATACAGTTCTATTTCAAGATAAGTTAGCAGATAAGACAATTCATCTAGGTCTTAAGAGTATTAAGGGAATGCCTCGTGATTTTGCCTATTGGATTATTGAGAATCGCCCATTTTCTAGTGTTGAAGATTTTATCACACGATTGCCGAAAAATTATCAAAAAATAAGTTTATTAACTCCCTTGATTGAGACTGGCTTATTCGATAAACTTTGAGAAAGAAATCGACAAAAAAAGATCTTATCCAACTTACCTACTTTATTTATTTTTGTGGAAGAGTTAGGAAGCCTTTTTGCAGACAGCAACTATAATTGGACAGAAGCAGATGATTACACTGAAATTGAGAAATTCCAAAAAGAGCAGGAATGGTTAGGTGTGGGGATCAGTCAGCATCCTTTAGTTGCTTTAGCTAAAAAAGCCATCTATCCTATCACTAGCTTATCTGACTTATCTGAGGGACAAACAGCTACAGTGCTCGTTGAGATTCTATCGATTCGTGTTATTCGAACAAAAAAAGGTGAAAATATGGCCTTTTTGAAAGTCAGTGATAGTAAAACAAAAATGGAAGTAACTGTTTTTTCAGAGCGATATCACCAATTGAGAGACCAGCTACAAGAAGGAAAATTTTACTATATGAATGGTAAGGTCCAATCTCGAGATGGGAAGCTCCAGTTCATATTAAACAATCTTAAAGAAGCAGTTAATGAACGATTTTGGATTCAGGTAGCCAATCATGACCATGATCAAGAAATTTATCATATTTTAAAAAAATATGAAGGTCAGATACCTGTCGTTATTCGCTATGAAGAAGATCAAAAAACTGTCCTTGCTTCAAGCTATTTTGTCGCTAAAGATATAGCTTTAGAAGAATCTTTGAGTGGGATTGTTATGAAAACGATTTATCGGTAAAATTTACGGAAAATAGAAGAATTTTCATTTTAATTGTGATATAATCAGGGAGAATGTTAAAGGAAAAAGGAGCAAAAACCAAATGAAACGTATTGCTGTTTTAACAAGTGGGGGAGATGCCCCAGGTATGAATGCTGCTATTCGAGCGGTAGTTCGTCAAGCCCTTTCAGAAGGCATGGAAGTATTTGGTATCTATGATGGATATGCTGGTATGGTTGCCGGTAAAATTTCTCCACTTGATGCCGCTTCAGTGGGAGACATCATTTCTCGTGGTGGTACTTTCTTGCACTCAGCTCGTTATCCTGAGTTTGCACAACTAGAAGGTCAACTTAAAGGGATTGAGCAATTGAAGAAACACGGAATTGAAGGTGTTGTTGTTATTGGTGGAGACGGTTCTTACCATGGTGCTATGCGCCTGACTGAGCATGGATTCCCTGCTATTGGACTTCCTGGAACAATCGATAACGATATCGTAGGTACTGACTTTACAATCGGATTTGACACTGCAGTAACAACTGCAATGGATGCAATCGATAAAATTCGTGATACATCATCAAGTCACCGTCGTACTTTCGTTGTTGAAGTAATGGGACGTAACGCAGGTGATATCGCTCTTTGGGCAGGTATTGCAACAGGTGCTGACGAAATCATCATCCCTGAAGAAGGTTTCAAATTTGAAGATATCGTAGCAAGCATCAAAGCTGGATATGAACACGGTAAAAAACACAACATTATCGTTTTAGCAGAAGGTGTCATGTCAGCAGCTGAATTTGGTCAAAAACTAAAAGAAGCTGGCGATACAAGTGACCTTCGTGTCACAGAACTTGGTCACATCCAACGTGGTGGTTCACCAACTGCTCGTGACCGTGTATTGGCATCTCGTATGGGCGCACACGCTGTTAAACTCCTTAAACAAGGAATCGGTGGAGTAGCTGTTGGTATCCGTAATGAGAAGATGGTCGAAAATCCAATTCTTGGAACAGCAGAAGAGGGAGCTTTGTTCAGTTTGACATCTGAAGGTAAGATTGTTGTCACTAACCCACATAAAGCAGATGTTGAATTATCTTACTTGAACAAGAGCTTGTCTTAATCCTACAAATAATTAAAAGAAAAAAACAACAAAGTTGTACTATATAAAGGAGTCTTATAAATATGAACAAACGTGTTAAAATCGTTGCTACATTAGGTCCTGCGGTAGAAATCCGTGGTGGGAAAAAATTCGGTGATGATGGATACTGGGGTGAAAAATTGGATGTTGAAGCATCAGCACAAAACATTGCAAAATTGATCCAAGCTGGTGCAAATACATTCCGTTTCAACTTCTCACACGGTGACCACCAAGAACAAGGTGAGCGTATGGCTACTGTTAAACGTGCAGAAGAAATTGCTGGTCAAAAAGTTGGTTTCCTTCTTGACACAAAAGGACCTGAAATCCGTACTGAATTGTTCGAAGGTGACGCTAAAGAGTATTCATATGTAACTGGTGAAACAATCCGTGTTGCTACAAAGCAAGGTATTAAATCAACTCGTGAAGTAATCGCTTTGAACGTTGCTGGTGGTCTTGACATCTTTGATGATGTTGAAGTTGGGCACCAAGTATTGGTAGATGATGGAAAATTGGGTCTTCGTGTTGTAGAAAAAGATGCTACTAACCGTGAATTTGTAGTTGAAGTTGAAAATGACGGAATCATCGCAAAACAAAAAGGTGTAAATATCCCTAACACTAAGATTCCATTCCCAGCACTTGCAGAACGTGATAATGCAGATATTCGCTTTGGTCTCGAGCAAGGAATCAACTTCATCGCTATTTCATTTGTACGTACTGCAAAAGATGTTAACGAAGTTCGTGCAATCTGTGAAGAGACCGGCAACGGTCACGTTCAATTGTTCGCTAAGATTGAAAACCAACAAGGTATCGACAACTTGGATGAAATCATTGAAGCTGCTGATGGTATCATGATTGCTCGTGGTGACATGGGTATCGAAGTACCATTTGAAATGGTTCCAGTTTACCAAAAAATCATTATCACGAAAGTGAACGCAGCTGGTAAAGTTGTTATCACTGCAACAAACATGCTTGAAACAATGACTGAAAAACCTCGTGCAACTCGTTCAGAAGTATCAGACGTATTTAACGCTGTTATCGATGGAACAGATGCAACAATGCTTTCAGGTGAATCTGCAAACGGTAAATACCCACTTGAATCAGTTAGAACAATGGCTACAATCGACAAGAACGCTCAAACTCTTCTTAACGAGTACGGTCGTTTGAACTCAGATCTATTTGAACGTCACTCTAAGACTGAAGTTATGGCTTCTGCAGTTAAAGATGCAACAAGTTCAATGGACATTAAATTGATTGTAACGATTACTAAGACAGGTCACACAGCTCGTTTGATTTCTAAATATCGTCCTGATGCTGATATCTTAGCTATCACATTTGACGAATTGACACAACGTGGATTAATGTTGAACTGGGGTGTTATTCCAGTGACAACTGAACGTCCATCAAACACTGACGACATGTTTGATCTTGCTGAGAAAATTGCTGTTAAACAAGGTTTAGTTCAATCTGGTGATGATATGATTATCGTTGCTGGTGTGCCTCTTGGTGAAGCTGTTCGTACAAATACAATGCGTATCCGTACAGTACGTTAATAAAATAATTTAAAAACCTATCACATCAAGCTTTAGAGCTTGTGTGATAGGTTTTTTTGTATTTAGAATTTATGTTTAAAAATTTAATTGAAAGTAGTAGATATGGAGACAATAAAAAAACTTTCTGGCAAAACCAGAAAGTATGAGAGGCATCTCCATGTGAGAAACTGGTTCACACAATTTCTCAAGGTCCGCTCCTGCGTTATGACCTCCTTATGCTCAATAGTAGCTTTCGCTACTTATCGACTCATCGCAGAGACTATTCTACTATAAGCGAGAGAAAATGTCAAGAAAAATCCGTCCCTTGAAAATGGGACGGATAGAAGATGCTAATTGCCGGGATCGAACCGGCGACCTCATCCTTACCATGGATGCGCTCTGCCTACTGAGCTAAATCAGCTTACCCAAAAAGTATACTATAGATTCATATTTTTGTCAATATTATCCTAGGTTTACAATCGTACGTAAGACATCTATGATAAAAAAAGCTTAAGGTTGATAAACCTTAAGCCTCAAAAATCAGTCTATTGTAGTGTTTTCTCGTTTTTTGTCTGGATTCCAAACAAAACTTGCGATAAAACTAAAAATAATTGTAAAGAACGCCACAAAGATAGCTAGGATTAGGGCAGGGATACGAATAAACCACCAGAGAGGGTTTGGTTTTGTATCTGTATGCCATTGTTTTGTTTCCTCATCCAAACGTTGAAATTCCGTTTGAATACGGTCTGCCACGATTTCAATCCCCTCATCATTCATCTTTTTGATATCTGAGATATCAATAGGGTTTCCAAAGTTCATATCAACACGTTCTCGACTAATGAGTCCTTTTAGAGTCATAGGACCAGTATAAGTGACAGGCATAATACGAACCTTGGCCATTTTAGCAATTAGGGCTACCCCACCTTTGACATCATTAGAGTGACGACTACCACTTGGGAACATAATGAGAGAGCGATTGCTTTTTTTGAGGACGTTGATTGGATATTTAATAGCTGAGGCACTAGGGTTTTCTCTATCTATAGGAAAAGCACCGCACATACGAATCCACCAACCAAAGATACGGTTGGAAAACAGTTCCTTTTTAGCCATAAAAATGAACTGTTTAGGTTTGGTTGCAAAAGCCATGTAGACAGGGTCCCACCAAGTACGATGGGGAGCAACTAGGATATAGTTTTCATCTTGATTAGGGTATTTTATCAGTGTTGTGATAATGGGCATTCCCGTTGATTGACCAGAGAATCAGCATAACTAGCCCACGTAGATAAGTATAAAACATGGTGTCTCCTTCGGTTTTCTTTCTATTATTATACCTTATCATAACAGGACAGGCAAATATTTTTTGTGTTGATAGGATGGGCCTTTGGGATGAAATTAGAATTATTCATAAAAAAATGATATGATAGAATTTATGGATAAAAATAAAATGAAGGGGTTAACCCAAGCAGAAGTTAGAGACCGACAGTCACAGGGGTTGGTCAATGATTTTAAAGCTTCAGCTAGTACCAGCACCTGGCAGATTGTCAAGAGAAATGTTTTTACACTTTTTAATGCCTTAAACTTTGCCATAGCTCTTGCCCTTGCCTTTGTACAGGCATGGAGCAACCTTGTCTTCTTTGCAGTCATCTGTTTTAATGCTTTCTCGGGTATCGTTACAGAGCTACGTGCAAAACATATGGTCGATAAACTCAACCTTATGACCAAAGAAAAGGTAACTACTATTCGAGATGGTCAGGAGTTATCTTTGGATCCGGAAGACCTTGTTTTGGATGATTTGATTCGTTTGTCAGCAGGTGAACAGATTCCAAGTGATGCAGTTGTGATAGATGGCTTTGCAGAAGTTAATGAGGCCATGTTAACAGGTGAGAGTGATCTGGTTCAAAAAGAAGTTGATGCAGTCCTATTATCTGGTAGTTTCTTAGCCAGTGGTTCAGTAGTAGCAAAAGTCAATCGTGTTGGAGCAGACAACTACGCTGCTAAGCTCATGTTAGAGGCAAAAACTGTTAAGCCGATTAACTCTCGTATTATGAAGTCCCTTGAAACCTTAGCTGGCTTTACAGGAAAAATTATTATTCCTTTTGGTATTGCTCTCTTGCTAGAAGCCTTGGTCTTTAAAAGGGGTCTACCACTAAAGTCATCTGTAGTCAATTCATCTACAGCTCTTTTAGGGGAATGTTGCCTAAAGGGAATCGCCCTTTACTTTGACCATCACTTCTCTTTGACTGCAGTGATAAAACTAGGACTTAAAAAGGTTTTAGTACAAGAAATGTATTCTGTAGAAACCTTGGCGCGCGTGGATATGCTCTGTTTGGATAAGACGGGAACCATTACCCAAGGAAAAATGAAGGTTGATTCATTGTTACCTTTGACAGAAGTTTATGATGAGCAGTCTATTGCTGCCATCTTAACTAGCTATATGTCTCATAGTGAAGACAAAAATCCTACTGCCCAAGCTATCCGTCATCGTTTCCAGGGGCAAGCTAGTTACTCAATTTCATCAAGTGTTCCATTTTCTAGTGACCGTAAGTGGGGAGCTATGGAGATGGAGGGGCTTGGGACTATTTTCCTCGGTGCACCTGAAATGTTGCTAGATGAGGAAGTAGTAGAAGCTAGAGCAGCCTTAGAGCGTGGCTCACGTGTCTTGGTATTAGCACTCAGTCAAGAAAAACTTGATCATCACAAACCACAAAAGCCATCTGAATCAATCGAGGCATTTGGCGCTTTGCTAGAGATTCTAGATCCGATTCGAGAAGGGGCTGCTGAAACACTTGATTATTTACGAACGCAACAGGTAGGGCTAAAAATTATTTCTGGTGACAATCCAGTTACTGTATCAAGTATTGCACAGAAAGCTGGATTTGCAGATTACCATAGTTATGTTGATTGTTCAAAAATCACAGATGAAGAATTGATTGCTATAGCAGTAGAAACAGCTATTTTTGGACGTGTTTCTCCACATCAGAAGAAATTAATCATCCAAACATTGAAAAAGGCCGGTCATACTACTGCAATGACAGGAGACGGGGTCAATGACATCCTTGCTCTTCGTGAGGCAGATTGTTCTATCGTGATGGCTGAGGGAGATCCAGCGACTCGACAAATCGCTAATCTGGTCTTGCTTAACTCAGACTTTAATGATGTTCCAGAAATTCTGTTTGAAGGGCGTCGTGTGGTAAATAATATTGCCCGTATTGCACCGATTTTCTTTATCAAAACAATCTATTCATTCTTATTAGCTATTATCTGTATTGCAAGTGCCCTTCTCGGTCGCACAGAATGGATTTTGATTTTCCCATTCATTCCGATTCAGATAACCATGATTGACCAGTTTGTAGAAGGTTTCCCACCATTTGTTTTGACCTTTGAGAGAAATATTAAACCCAGTGGAACAGAACTTCCTCAGACAATCCTTTACTACGTGCACTTTACCAAGTGCTCTTATGGTAGTCTTTAGTGTCTTATTCATCAAGATTTTTGGAACAAGTCAAGGTTGGTCTCAAGTTGAGATGTCAACACTCATGTATTACATCCTGGCTTCTATTGGATTTATGTCCGTAGTGAGAGCCTGCTTACCATTAACGTTAGGACGTATCCTCTTGTTTGTTTGGTCGGTAGGAGGTTTCCTAGCAACTGCTCTATTCCCTACTACTCAAAAATTACTAGAAATTTCAACCTTAACAGCTCAAACTGTACCTGTTTATACCATTATGATGACGATTTTTATAGTGCTTTTTTTCATCCTTTCAAATCGTTATCCTATTCGAAGATAAACTCAGACTGCAATCCATGATTGCAGTCTTTTTTGGTGTAAGATTGAAGCTTGAAATATGGTATAATAGGACTAATAGTGATTTGGAAAGTGAGAGAAGATGATTTCAAAGAGATTAGAAATGGTGGCTTCTTTTGTACCTCAAGGAGCCGTTCTACTAGATGTCGGGAGTGACCATGCTTATTTACCTATTGAACTGTTGAAAGAAGGTCAAATAAATCGTGCTATTGCAGGTGAAGTGGTAGCCGGTCCCTACCAATCTGCAGTTAAAAATGTCAAGGAACATGATTTGGAAGAAAAAATCCAAGTCAGGCTTTAGCTAAATGGATTTGGCTGCTTTTCGAAGAAAGTGACCAGGTTTCTGTTATCACCATTGCAGGAATGGGAGGACGCTTAATATCAACAATTTTGAAAGAGGGATTGGATAAACTAGCTAATGTAGAGCGTTTAATTCTCCAACCTAATAACCGTGAAGATGAGTTACGTAGTTGGTTACAAGAACATAGATTCCAGATTGTAGCTGAAAGCATCTTAGAGGAAGCTGGAAAATTCTACGAGATCATAGTTGTAGAAGCTGGTGAAATGAAGCTATCAGCCACTGATACTCGCTTTTGGTCCTTTCTTGTCCAAAGAAGTCAGTCCAGTCTTCATCCAAAAATGGCAAAAAGAAGCTGCTAAACTAGAGTATGCCCTTAGTCAAATCCCAGAAAAAAATCAAGAAGAACGTCAGGTTCTAGCAGATAAAATTCAAGCCATTAAGGAGGTGCTCCATGAAAGCAAGTGAAGTGATTAATCGTTATGAAGCCTATTGCCCCCAAGAATTTTCTATGGAGGGTGATAGCCGTGGTTTGCAGATTGGTACCCTAGATAAAGAAATCAAAAAGATCATGGTTGCCCTCGATATTCGTGAAGAAACGGTTGCAGAAGCCATTGAAAAGGGGATCGATTTGATTATCGTTAAGCACGCGCCTATCTTTCGTCCTATCAAGGACTTGGTAGCTAGCCGCCCTCAAAATCAGATTTATATCAATCTCATCAAGCACGATATTGCAGTCTATGTTAGCCATACTAATATTGATATCGTTGAAAATGGTCTCAATGACTGGTTCTGCCAGATGCTAAGCATTGAGGAGACAAATTATCTACAGGAAACAGGTCCTGAACGTGGGATTGGACGTATTGGAAATATTCGTCCTCAAACGTTTGAAGATTTGGCTACACGCGTTAAAGAGGTCTTTGCTCTAGATAGCTTACGAATGGTGTACTATAAAGATAGTGATTTAAGAAAGCAAATTTCAAGAGTTGCTATTTGTGGAGGTAGTGGGCAATCATTCTATTCCGATGCTATAGAAAAAGGGGCAGATGTCTACATCACTGGTGATATTTATTATCACACAGCTCAGGACATGCTATCAGATGGTTTATTAGCTCTAGATCCAGGACACTATATTGAAATTCTCTTTGTTGAAAAAATAGCAGAATTACTAAATCAATGGAAAGAAGAGAATGCTTGGCCTCTTGACATTATTGCCAGCCAATCATCCACCAATCCTTTCCACCATATCTAGTTAGAAGGTATAGATAATGAAAAAAGTAGCCATTGTTGGAGCAGGTATTGTAGGGGCGACAACTGCCTATTATCTCTCTAAAGAAGTTGATATAGAAGTGACTGTTTTTGATCATGGACTTGGGCAGGCAACCAAGGCAGCAGCAGGAATTATCAGTCCTTGGTTTTCTAAACGACGCAATAAAGCTTGGTACAAGATGGCTCGTTTGGGAGCAGACTTCTATGTCGATTTGTTGAATGATTTACAAGAGTCTGGACAGGAGGTTGATTTTTATCAACGCTCGGGAGTCTTTCTCTTGAAAAAAGATGAATCTAAGTTGGAAGAACTCTATAAACTAGCCTTGCAACGTAAAGATGAATCTCCCTTGATTGGCGAATTAGCCATTTTAGATCAAGCGACTGCAAGTAACCTATTTCCTGGTCTAGAGGGATTTGAGAGATTACTTTATGCTTCTGGAGGAGCTCGAGTAGATGGACAACTCTTGGTGACTCGCTTGCTAGAAGCTAGTCAGGTTAAGGTGATTAAAGATAGGGTGAGTCTAAATCTTGTATCATCAGGTTATCAGATTGGAAATCAGATTTTTGACCAAATTGTCCTTGCGACAGGAGCATGGTTGGGACAAGTTTTGGAACCATTGGGTTATGAGGTTGATGTTCGTCCACAAAAAGGGCAACTACGAGATTATCAGCTTGATTTAGACATGGCAAGTTATCCCGTTGTTATGCCTGAGGGAGAATGGGATTTGATTCCTTTTGCTGGTGGGAAATTGTCCTTGGGTGCTACCCATGAAAATGATATGGGATTTGACCTGACGGTCGATGAGAATTTGCTTAATCAAATGGAGGGAGCAGCCTTGCCTTGTTATCCAGTCTTAAAAGGATGCAATGATATCAGTGGTGAACGCGTGGGAATCCGCGCCTATACGAGTGACTTCTCTCCGTTTTTTGGACAAGTGCCAGACTTGACAGGAGTATTTGTTGCGAGTGGCTTAGGTTCGTCAGGATTGACAACTGGACCAATTATCGGTTATCACCTAGCGGAATTGGTACAAGGAAGGACTGGAGATTTAGATCCAATTGATTATCCGGTTGAAAAATATGTTAAGAAAATAGAAAGTAGTAAACTTTTTACCCTAGTTTTTTTACGATAGTGATTTAGGATAGTCAAATGACTTTCCACTATCAAAAAATGGTAAAAATAGGAAAAACAAGTAAGAATAGAGGAAAAAGATGAAAGAAAAGATTTTAGTCACAGGTGGAGCAGGCTATATCGGAACTCATACTGTAGTTGAATTGATCGAAGCTGGTCACCAGGTTGTTGTAGTGGATAACCTAGCTAATAGTAATCGTAAAAGTCTTGAAGTGGTAGAAAGAATTACAGGAGTTGAGATTCCTTTTTATGAAGCTGATATTCGAGATACGGATACTCTTCGTGATATTTTCAAACAGGAGGAACCTACAGGAGTTATCCATTTTGCAGGTTTGAAAGCAGTTGGTGAGTCAACACGTATTCCACTTGCATATTACGATAATAATATTGCAGGAACAGTTAGTCTTTTAAAAGCAATGGAAGAAGCAAACTGCAAGAATATCATCTTTAGTTCTTCAGCAACAGTGTATGGAGATCCACATACTGTTCCAATCCTAGAAGATTTCCCACTTTCGGCTACCAACCCTTATGGTCGTACTAAGCTTATGCTTGAAGAAATATTAACGGATGTCTACAAAGCTGATTCAGAGTGGAACGTGGTATTGCTTCGCTACTTTAATCCAATCGGAGCTCATGAGAGCGGAGACTTTGGGAGAAAATCCAAACGGCATTCCGAATAACCTCTTTGCCATATGTGACACAAGTCGCAGTTGGTAAAGTTAGAACAAGTTCAAGTCTTTGGAGATGACTACGATACTGAAAGATGGAACAGGTGTTCGTGACTATATCCACGTCGTTGACCTAGCTAAAAGGACACGTTGCCGCGTTACAAAAAAAGCTTCAAAAAAGGCTCAGGATCTCAATGTATATAACCTTGGTACTGGACAAAGGCTACTCAGTTCTAGAAATTATCCGATAACATGGAAAAAGCTGTTGGACGCCCAATTCCCATACCGTATCGTTGAACGTCGTCCTGGGTGATATCGCAACTTGCTACTCAGACCCAACAAAGAGCTAAGGAAGAGCTCGGATGGGAAGCAGGACTTGATATCACTAGAATGTGTGAAGATGCATGGCGTTGGCAGAGCAAAGCATCCAAATGGATTTGAAGACTAAAAATCATTGATTAAACAAAAAAAGAGGAAGAAATTCCTCTTTTTTTAACAGTCATTTGAAAGCAATAACTAGAAAGCCTCATAGTTTTTTTGAAAATGTTTTATACAATAAATAAAAAAATAGAATAAAAATAAGTCTCTAAAAAGACTATAATTTTCTAGAAAAATATGCTAAACTAGAGAGAGTGGAATAAAATAATTGGGTATCCCAAATAATTACTTTTAATCTTTGATCAGAGCACGTGTTGGGCAATTTTTAACAGCCTCTAGAACGTCATTACTAGCGGGAATCTCTTTTTCCAATTGATCAGGGTCATCGTAAAAGCGTACTATGCCATTATCATGATAATCAAATAGTTCTGAATAAGTTTGGCAAAGTCCACATGCAATACAGCGTTTAGGTATAAGTGTGATTTTCATATTTATATTGTAATAAGAAAATAGAAAAAACACAAGGAGTAAGGTATGGAAAAAGAACCATGGCAAGAAGATATTTATGAGGAAAACAAGGAAGAGTCGAGAAGTGAGCGCCATTCTAGAAGTGGGAAAGTGGGCTTTTCTTACAGCGAATAACATTTTAACAACTCTGGCTATCATTTTCTTTATTGTTGTTATAGGTATGATTATTGTTTTAGTATACCTATCTTCAGGTGGAAGTGATAGAACATCAGCTTTGAAGGATTTTTATGATTCTGCAAATCCTAAAGTTGAAGAAGTAACTACTGTAACGACAGCAACGACAGAAACAACTACGGTAGCTACTACTGAGTCCGATGAACAACAAAATACTACAGAGACTCATACAGATCCTGAAGGTACAATTACTGTATTGGCTGGAGAAGGTGAAGCTGCAATTGCAGCTAGAGCTGGAATCTCTATTGCACAGTTAGAAGCTTTGAACCCTTCACATATGTCAACAGGTTCATGGTTTGCAAATCCTGGTGATGTCCTTAAGATAAGATAGGAGCAACTATGAAAACAATTCAGATTGCGATTGATGGTCCAGCTTCAAGTGGTAAAAGTACTGTTGCGAAAATTATCGCTAAGGATTTAGGTTATACTTATCTGGATACGGGTGCTATGTATCGTGCAGCGACCTATGTAGCTTTACAGCATCAAATCAGTCCAGATCAAAGTTCTCAACTTCTTGAATTATTGGATCAATACCCGATTAGCTTTGGACGTTCTGAAAGTGGTGAACAGCTTGTTTTCGTTGGAGATGTTGATGTGACAAATCCAATCCGAGAAAACGAAGTGACTAATGCAGTATCATCTTTTGCAGCGATTCCAGCTATTCGAGAGAAGTTGGTTGCTCTTCAACAAGAAATAGCTCAACAAGGTGGCATTGTTATGGATGGCCGCGATATTGGTACGGTAGTGTTACCTAAGGCTGAATTAAAGATATTTCTCGTAGCTTCTGTAGATGAACGTGCAGAACGTCGTTACAAAGAAAATCTTTCAAAGGGAATCGAAACGGATTTGGAAACTTTGAAGGAAGAGATTGCTGCGCGTGATTATAAAGATAGTCATCGAGAAACTTCTCCTTTGAAGCAAGCTGAGGATGCTATCTACCTAGATACAACAGGACTTGCTATTATAGAAGTTGTTGACAAAATCAAGGCAGAAGCAAAGAAATATTTATAAGAATAACTTAAAACCGATTAGCCACTATTTTGGCTAATCGGTTTTTCATGATGATTTGTCAAAAATGCTAATTTAGGGTATAATAGTTGCTGTTGAAGAAAATTTGACAATCAAATAATCATAATTTTTTTAAGGAGATAACATGAGTCAATTACCAAATTGCCCAAAATGTAATTCAGAATATGTGTATGAAGATGGCGCACTTCTCGTTTGTCCAGAATGTGCTTATGAGTGGAATCCTGCCGAGCAAGCAGAAGTTGAAGAAGGCCTTGTTGCTATTGATGCTAATGGTAATAAATTAGCTGATGGAGATACAGTAACCTTGATTAAAGACCTTAAGGTAAAGGGTGCACCAAAAGATCTCAAACAAGGTACTCGAGTTAAAAACATTCGCATTGTAGAAGGTGACCACAACATCGATTGTAAGATTGATGGTTTTGGGGCTATGAAGTTGAAGTCAGAATTTGTGAAGAAGATTTAATCATGATTAAAAATGAAAAAGTAATATTTTATAGTCGTATCTTTTTATTTATAGCAGCCTTTACCGGTGTATACTTGGAGATTACTAAACGTGGTGGTTTAGGAATGTTGCTTTACTACACAGTACTTTCTAACCTTTTGGTTGTAGTCTTTACGGGTTATCTTTTGTTAAAGATGCGTAGTGGTGGTGATAGTTGGCAGAGTCCTGGTATTCTACGTCTCAAAGGTGGTGTCACTATGAGTATTATGATTACTTGTGTCATCTATCATTTCATGCTAGCTCCTTTGACGACAGATTTTTACCGTTTGGAAAATTTCCTTTGCCATTATATTGTCCCTCTCTGGTTTTTAGCAGATACAATTATTTTTGACAAGAGTCGCCAATATAAGTTGGTTGATCCCATGCTTTGGACTAGCCTTCCTTTGCTTTATATGATTTTTGCCCTCTTAAACGGTTTTGTTCTAAAGATGGATGTCCCTAATGCTAAGGATAGTCCCTTCCCTTATTTCTTTTTGAATGCTACCAAACATGGTTGGGGCTTTGTCTTTAAATGGGCAGCCACTATCTTTGTTGCTTATATGGTTTCAGGATATCTCTTTTATCTTGTGAAAAGTATTAAAAAATCTAAGAAATAAAAGTATCCCTATGTGGGTGCTTTTTTTGATGGTAAAAACAATTGTACCCGTACAGTTTAACTTTTTTTATCTTGTTCTTGAGTCATTTCTACCTTACAATAAAACTGTAGCTACCAATACAACTATTGAGGAAGAAAAAATGACTGAAAATCGTTATGAATTAAATAAGAATTTGGCACAGATGCTTAAAGGTGGCGTCATCATGGATGTTCAAAACCCTGAACAAGCAAGAATTGCTGAGGCTGCAGGTGCAGCAGCAGTTATGGCCTTGGAGCGAATCCCAGCTGATATTCGTGCTGCTGGTGGTGTCTCTCGTATGAGTGATCCAAAGATGATTAAAGAAATACAAGAAGCTGTCAGCATTCCGGTTATGGCTAAGGTTCGAATTGGGCATTTTGTTGAAGCTCAAATTTTAGAAGCTATCGAGATTGATTATATTGATGAGAGCGAAGTTCTATCTCCAGCTGATGATCGTTTCCATGTAGACAAGAAAGAATTTCAAGTTCCCTTTGTCTGTGGGGCTAAAGACCTAGGAGAAGCCTTACGTCGTATCGCTGAAGGTGCTTCAATGATTCGTACAAAAGGGGAACCAGGAACAGGAGATATCGTTCAGGCGGTTCGTCATATGCGTATGATGAATCAAGAAATCCGCCGTATTCAAAACCTCCGTGGGGACGAGTTATATGTTGCTGCTAAGGACTTGCAAGTACCTGTAGAATTAGTTCAATACGTTCATGAACATGGAAAATTACCAGTTGTTAACTTTGCAGCTGGAGGGGTTGCAACACCAGCGGACGCTGCTCTTATGATGCAGCTAGGTGCAGAAGGTGTCTTTGTTGGCTCAGGAATTTTCAAGTCAGGTGATCCTGTTAAACGTGCGGCAGCCATTGTCAAGGCTGTTACCAACTATCAAAATCCTCAAATTCTGGCTCAAATCTCTGAAGATTTAGGAGAAGCCATGGTAGGTATCAACGAGAACGAGATCCAAATTCTCATGGCTGAGCGAGGAAAATAGATGAAAATCGGAATATTGGCCTTGCAAGGTGCCTTTGTAGAACACGAGAAAATGCTTGCTCAACTAGGAGTTGAAAGTATTGAATTGCGAAATCTAGAAGATTTTCAGCAATTCCGAAGTGAGCTATCAGGTTTGATTTTGCCAGGAGGTGAGTCAACGGCCATGGGTAAGCTCTTACGTGATCAGCAAATGTTGATTCCTATAAGAGAGGCTATTCTCAATGGCTTACCAGTTTTTGGAACTTGTGCGGGTTTGATTTTGTTAGCGAGACAAATTACTTCTCAGGAGGAAAGTCATATAGCGACCATGGATATAGTAGTGGAGCGTAATGCCTATGGACGGCAGTTAGGAAGCTTTTATACAGAAGCAGAGTGTAAGGGACTCGGTAAGATTCCCATGACCTTTATCCGTGGCCCGATTATCAGTAGTGTCGGTGAGGATGTTGAAGTTCTAGCAATCGTCAATGGTCAAATAGTTGCGGCACAAGAAAAGAATATGCTGGTAATCTCCTTTCATCCTGAATTGACAAATGATCTTCGTCTGCACCAGTACTTTATGAATATGTGTAAATAAAAAAAGAGGTTGGGATTTTTCCCAACTTCTTTTTTACATGTAATAAACAATGGCAATATATTGTAGAGCAGAAGCTGCTAAGATAAACAAAGATGCCAAATCATGTGAAAGTATGGTTTTTTCTTGGCGTAAAAACCAGCTCCAACAGTGTAACATAAACCACCTGATATCATGAGACTCCAGAAAATTGGAGTTGTTTGGCTGATGATAGCTGGTAAGATAGCTAGAACTAGCCATCCCATGATGAGGTAGAGGATGAGACTGAATTTTTCATTGACCTTCTTGGCAAAGATTTTATAGAGAATACCGAAAATAGTTGTCCCCCATTGGATAGCAATAATGAGATAACCAAACCAATTATTCATCAGGGTTAAAACCACTGGTGTATAAGAACCTGCAATGGCAACATAGATCATTGAATGGTCGATGATACGTAATACATATTTATGGGTTGAACCATAAGTCATAGAATGATAAATAGTCGAAGATAAGAACATAAGAAAGAGGCTAATGACAAAAATAGAAACACCGACAGCTGATAAAAGGCCATGTTCCTCGTAACTATAAGTCGATGAGATAGGGAGCAAAATCAGCATGATAAATGCCCCTACAGCATGGGTGACGCTGTTTGCAATTTCTTCTCCGAAACTGAGTCTTTTACTAAGTTTTAAGCTAGTATTCATCTAGGATTCCCCTCCTCTTTGGTAAGTATTAAGTCTAAAGTTTGATGATAGAGTTTAATAGTTTGGCAACTGGTTTGAATAATGGGATTTTCTGGATCAATTCCTTCGTTCATATAGTCCACAAAAGCGTTATAGAGTTGCTCTGAGTTAGTTTCTGTTTGTAGAGTATTGAGTGTTTGAGCAATCTCTTGAATAGAAAAGACAGACTTAAGCGTAGTTATAGCTATCAAACGAGCGATTTGCTGGCGTTGGTATTTTTTCTTATCAGGTTTTGTCAGGTAACCATGTTTTACATAGTTATTGACCATAGAAGCAGTTAAGCCTTTTTCAGATCCTGATGAGATAGGTTCGCATACTTGATTTACATAAAGTAAGACTTGGTCCAGATAGAGATCAATATTTGGAATTTCTTTCCATTTTGGATAGGAAAAGTAAGGTTTCATTTCTAACTCCTTTTCATCTAGTTTTAATAACTAGATTATATAATAACGTAAACAGAAAGTCAAATTTCAAGTGCTTGTAGAAAGATATAAATTATGCTATGATGAGAGAAACTAGTCAGAAAAGAGGGAATAAGATGGAAATTCGTTTAGCCTTTCCAAATGAAGTTAATGCAGTTATGAAGGTAATTGAAGATGCTAAAGAGACTCTTGCTAAAGCTGGTAGCGACCAATGGCAAAATGCTTATCCTAATGCTGATATTATCATTGAAGATATCATCTCAGGCCAAGCCTATGTAGCACTTGAAGAAGGAGAAGTTATCGCCTATGCAGCTGTTACTAGGAGTCCAGAAGCTACATATGACGCTATCTATGAAGGTAAATGGCAAGGCGGAGAATCAGAGTATCTTGTATTCCATCGTATTGCTGTAGCTGCAGCTGTTCAAGGACAAAAGGTTGCTCAGACCTTTTTAGAAGGACTAATTGAAGGCTTTGACTATCTAGACTTCCGTTCAGATACTCATGCTGAAAATAAGATTATGCAACATATATTTGAAAAACTTGGGTTCCAGCAAGTCGGCAAGGTCCTAGTGGATGGGGAGCGCTTGGCCTATCAAAAAATAAAATCTAATGCAAAATAAGTTTGCAAAAACACTCTATACTTCTCCAATTGGACTCTTGTCTATAGTGGCCAACGACCACTATTTATTTGGGATTTGGGTGGAGGGTCAAAATCATTTTGAAAGAGGCCTGATAGCTGAAAATATAGAAGAGGTTAAAACTCATCCTATCTTGAATCAGGCTATTTCTTATTTGGATGACTATTTTTTGGGTCAGAATCCGAGTTTGTCGGAGCTTCCTCTCGCTCCGATTGGAACAGATTTTGAAAAGAAGGTTTGGTCTTACTTGCGGAAAATTCCCTTTGGAACTACAGTAACCTATGGACAAATCGCTAAAGACCTAAGTGTAGCTTCTGCCCAAGCAATTGGTGGAGCAGTAGGTCGTAATCCGTGGTCCATTCTAGTACCTTGTCACCGAGTACTTGGAGTAAAAAACCGACTGACAGGCTATGCATCAGGACTTGAAAGGAAAGCTTGGCTCTTGGATTACGAAGGGGCAGATTACAAAAATTAGAAAGTGAATATATGTTAGAATTTATCGAATATCCAAAATGCACAACTTGTAAAAAAGCAAAAAAGGAACTTGATCAGCTAGGCCTTGAATATAAAGACGTTCATATAGTAGAAGAAACACCAAGTGAAACGGTGATTTTAAACTGGTTAGAAACTTCAGGATTTGAATTAAAACAGTTCTTCAATACGAGTGGAATAAAATATCGTGAGCTTGGTTTGAAAGATAAGCTTGGAACTTTGTCCAACAAAGAAGCAGCTAAACTCTTAGCTAGTGATGGAATGTTGCTTAAACGTCTATACTAGTTGAAAAAGATGGTCAAATGTCAAAACAAATTGGCTATCGTAAAGTCATATAAGGACTTGGATTTGAAATTAGATTTTACTCTATCTCCTTTGATAGATAAAAATATACCTCCTAGCTTTTTTTGAAAGTATGATAAACTACTAGATAGGCAGATGAAGTCTGATATGCTCGTAGCAAATATTTTTCAATTAGATGCGAAAGTATGATAGAATGAATCATTATCTTGAGAGGGTGTTTCTATGAATGTTACAACAGTTTTAGCATCAGATTGGTATCAAAATTTGATGCAATATATACCAGATGGCAAACTCTTTAGCTGGCGTTCAGTTTTTGATGGTATTCCAAGGATTGTCCAACAATTACCCACAACTTTGATGTTGACAGCATGTGGTGCTTTTTTTGGTATCATGCTAGCCCTAGTCTTTGCTATTGTGAAAATCAATCGAGTTAGATTTCTATACCCATTACAAGCCTCGTAAGTTTCTTAAAAAGGGAACTCCAATTTTAGTTCAGCTAATGTTGACTTACTACGGGATTCCATTAGCTTTGAAAGCATTGAATCAGCAATGGGGAACTTCTTTAAATATAAATGCTATTCCAGCAGCAACATTTGCGATTGTGGCATTTGCTTTTAACGAGGCAGCCTATGCTAGTGAAACTATCCGTGCAGCCATTCTTTCTGTAAATCCAGGGGAGATTGAAGCAGCTCGAAGTCTTGGTATGACACGTGGTCAAGTTTACCGTCGAGTGATCATTCCAAATGCGGCGGTTGTGGCAACACCAACCTTGATCAATTCTCTAATTGGATTGACAAAAGGAACTTCTTTAGCCTTTAGTGCAGGTGTTGTAGAGGTCTTTGCTCAAGCTCAGATTTTGGGTGGAGCTGACTATCGCTATTTTGAGCGTTTCATCTCGGTTGCTCTTGTCTATTGGGTGGTGAATATCGCTATCGAAAATCTTGGCCGTTTTATTGAGAGAAAGATGGCTATTCAAGCACCAGATAGTGTAGAAACAGATCTGAAAGGAGACCTACGTTAATGATTAAGATTTCAAATTTAAGTAAATCCTTTTCGGGTCAAACTGTCTTAGATCACCTAGACTTGGAGATTGAAAAAGGAGAAGTTGTTGCTCTGATAGGTTCATCAGGAGCAGGTAAATCTACTTTTCTACGTAGTTTAAACTATCTTGAAACTCCTGATAGTGGTTCTATTCAGATTGATGATTTTTCAGTTGATTTTTCCCAAATTACTCAAGAGGAAATTCTGACTCTTCGTCGTAAGCTATCCATGGTCTTCCAACAGTTTAATTTGTTTGAGCGAAGAACAGCTCTTGATAATGTTAAAGAAGGCTTGCTTGTAGTAAAGACATTATCAAATCAAGAAGCAACCAAAATTGCTAAGGAAGAATTGGCTAAGGTTGGACTTTCAGACCGTGAACAGCATTATCCTCGTCACCTATCAGGGGGACAAAAACAACGGGTAGCTATAGCGCGTGCTCTAGCGATGAAACCGGACGTTTTGCTTTTGGATGAACCAACCTCAGCTCTTGATCCTGAATTGGTGGGTGAGGTTGAGAAATCAATCGCAGACGCTGCCAGGTCTGGTCAAACCATGATTTTGGTAAGCCATGATATGTCATTTGTAGCTCAAGTTGCTGATAAGGTTTTATTCTTGGATAAAGGAAAAATCATTGAATCTGGAACGCCAGATGAAATTATCAATCATCCTAAAGAAGAACGAACAAAAGAATTCTTTGCTAGTTACAAACGAAGTTATATTTGATATAATAGAATACAAGAAAAACTCAGTTGGCTGTGCTAACTGGGTTTGCTCTTTAAAAATATAAGAAATGAGTGAGAGCATGCTACTACAAATATTCACTTTGTATATAGAGAGCCTACTTTTAACCATGTTGGTCATCTTAATTGTATTAGGGATTTGGATTGGGTTGAGAGCTTTATCAGGTGTGGATAAGACAGCTAAGGCACGTCAAGCCCACCTCTATGATATGATGATGATTGGTGTATTAACAACTCCTGTGTTATCCTTTGCAACGATGAGTCTATTGTTAGTAATCAAGGCATAATACTTGTATAATTGAAGTTGTTTAGATAGAATAAAAATAGTTACAACAAGAAAGAAGGAAACAGAATGTACGATACGATTATTATCGGTGCAGGTCCTGCCGGGATGACTGCAGCCTTGTATGCGGCTCGCAGTAATCTAAAAGTTGCTTTGATTGAAGGTGGACTTCCTGGAGGTCAGATGAATAATACTTCTGATATTGAAAACTATCCAGGTTATGCCAATATTAGTGGTCTAGAGTTAGCTGAAAAAATGTTTGAACCACTTGAAAATCTAGGTGTCGAGCATCTATATGGTTTGGTAGAAAATATTGAAAACCATGGTGATGTTAAGAAAGTAATCACAGATGATCAAGAATTTAAAACTCGCACAGTTATCGTAGCGACAGGTTCAAAACATCGTCTATTGGGAGTTCCGGGTGAAGAAGAACTGAATAGTCGTGGAGTTTCTTACTGTGCAGTCTGTGATGGAGCCTTTTTCCGAGACCAAGATTTATTGGTTGTAGGTGGAGGAGATTCGGCTGTTGAAGAAGCAATCTTCTTGACTCAGTTCGCCAAATCTGTAACCATCGTTCACCGTCGTGATGAGCTTCGTGCTCAAAAAGTCTTGCAAGATCGCGCCTTTGCTAATGATAAAATCAAATTCATTTGGGATTCAGTTGTTAAAGAAATCAAGGGTGAAAATCGTGTGGAGTCAGTTGTCATTGAAAATGTTAAGACTCATCAAGTAACTGAACATGCCTTTGGTGGAGTGTTTATCTATGTAGGTTTGGATCCTGTTAGCGAATTTACAAAGGATTTACAAATACAAGATGAGTCAGGTTGGATTGTGACAGATACCCATATGAAAACTGCAGTGGATGGTATCTTTGCAGTTGGAGATGTACGTCAGAAAGACCTCCGTCAAATTACAACAGCAGTTGGAGATGGTGCTATTGCAGGTCAAGAAGCCTATAAATATATTACTGAACATAGTTAAAAAGGCGGTGGGACAGAAATCGGTAGACAAAGTCTCGATTTCGTAGTCCCAGCCCCGCGAGGATGATTAGGAGCTTTTTGGAGTCTAAAAGACGAACAAAAAGTTCAATCAGCTACCGCGTCAAAGTTTGATTGCTAATAAAAAGTGAGGTCGGGATCTTTTGTTCCAACCTCACTTTTTATTAGAGTCGATTTCGGAAGACTTCATACATGAGAATGGCAGCAGCAACACTGGCATTGAGGCTCTGTACGTGACCATTCATAGGAATGGTAATCATTTCGTCCACTTGTTTTTTGATATTACTAGAGATACCTTTGCCTTCATTACCGATAATGAGAGCTATTTTCCCTTTGGTATTCCATTTATGGCAAGGTGTTCCGTCCATATCTGTTCCGAAAGTCCAGAAACCTTCATCCTTAAGTTTATCCAAGATCTGGCTTAGATTGGTAACGCGAGCAATAGGAACATGTTCGATAGCACCAGTCGCTGTCTTTGCAACTACGGGTGTGATACCGACAGCTCGATGTTTTGGAATAATAACACCTGAAACATTGGTTGCATCGGCTGTTCGTAAGATAGAACCTAAGTTGTGAGGATCAGTTAGTCCATCGAGGATCAAAAGTAGTGGGTTTTCTTCTTTACGGGTCTTTGCAAGAATCTGCTCAAGTTCTGTGTAGGCAAATTCAGAAACACGTAGGACAAAACCTTGGTGAACAGCTCCTTCAGTCATTTCGGAAAGGGACTTTTTGGAAGTCCAAGAGATAGAGACTTTCTTCTCAGTTGCTAGTTCTTTGATTTTTTCAACATTTTTCCCTCTCAAATCTTCCTGGATATAAAGCTTATTTCCAGTATTGGCTATGAGAGCTTCAGTAACGGCGTGAACGCCATAGACAATATCATTTGTTTTCATCATTTTTTATCTATTATTTAAATGCTAGGGCAAAGCGATATCAATTAGATTTTATTGAGTACCTTTTGACTCAGTTTGTTGTCTATTCAAGGATAAGGAGTCCATCCTTGATAGCGAAAGGATCTTTTTCATTAATGCGATCATAGAACATGACGCCATTTAAGTGGTCGATTTCATGTTGAACTACGATTGAGTTGTAGCCTTTAAGTTTAATGCGGTGTTTTTCTCCGTCCTTATCGAAATAGTCAACGGTTACTCGAGCGTGGCGGATAACATAGCCGGGAACAGCACGATCTACAGACAAGCAGCCTTCTCCCTCCCCTAGAGCAGCGTCTTGGACTGAGTGGGAAACAATTTTGGGATTATACATGACAGCTTGTAGGTCATATGCTTCTTTAGGTGTTTCATCTTCCTCAGTAATATTTGGTACTAGTACAGCAATGATTCGTTTTGAGATATCTAGTTGAGGTGCTGCAAGACCAACTCCTCCACGAAGTCCTAATTTTTCAGCCATGACAGGGTCCTGGGAATGTTTAAGAAATTGCATCATTTTCTCTCCAAGAATGATATCTTGATCACTTAGGGGGAAGTTTACTTCCTCGGCAACAGCTCGAAGTGTAGGGTTTCCCTCGCGGATAATATCTTTCATATCAATTAAATGAGCAGCTTTGGTAATTCGTTCTATAGCAGACATTTTCTCTCTCCTTTTCTTACTTCTTCATGATAACACAAAATGACCTAGAAAGAAAGCGTAGGAGTTCATCGCTAGATGAAATACAAAACTGTCTATGATATAATAAAGAAAGGATACTTGCATCAAAAAAGCAGGGAGAAAAATATGGAAAAACGTAGTCAGAAGAGAAGAAATAGAACTGTTTTACACATGATAAGTAAGCCTGTTGGATTTTTTTAAGAATTACACTCAGTGGAGTAACAGGACCTTTATCATAGTATTATTGCTAATAGTTGCTCTTTCAATGTTATTGATTTTTATTATTAGAAACTAGTCACGGGAATATCATTCAACTAGTGGTGATTCAGCTGTATTGCAGCAAGGGTCTAATTCTCGGAAAAAAATCAAAAAGGGGCAGAGCAAGAAAACCAGTGCTCGAATAATGGCTCACGGAGATTTGCTTTTATCACGACATCATCTACTTTTTCAGCAAAAGCAAGAAGACGGTAGCTATGATTTCCATGAAAATTTTGATTATGTAAAAGCCATGGTTTAAGAAAGCGGACTTTGGTTATTGGAGATTTTGAAGGAACTATAAATCAGAACTACAATTTAGCTGGCTATCCTTTATTTAATGCTCCAGCTGAGGTTATGGATGCCATCAAGGATGCGGGTTATCAGGTGCTAGATTTGGCACATAATCATATACTTGATTCTCAGCTAGAAGGAGTTATTTCTACAGCTGCTACGATTGAAAAAGCAGGTATAACACCTATTGGAGTATATACTCATGAGCCACGTGACCAGGCACCTCTAGTGATTAAGGAGGTGAATGGCATAAAGATTGCTTTATTGGCTTATTCTTATGGCTTCAACGGTATCGAGGAGTATATTTCTCCAGAAGACTACAATCATTACTTATCTGACTTGAATGAAGATAAAATGAGGGCTGAGATTGAACGTGCTGAAAAAGAGGCGGATATCACAATTGTCATGCCACAAATGGGTATCGAGTACCAATTAGATCCGACTGAAGAACAAAAAAATCTCTATCACAAGATGATTGGGTGGGGAGCTGACATTATCTTTGGTGGGCATCCCCATGTAGTTGAACCAGCAGAAATGCTTGAAAAAGATGGGGACAAAAAGCTAATTATCTATTCGATGGGAAATTTCTTATCAAATCAACGTATTGAAACTATGCAAGATGTAGAGAATGCTAAGTGGACGGAACGTGGAGTTCTGATGGATTTAACCATTAAGAAAAAAGCTGGAAAGACAACAATTGAAACTGCAGAGGCTCATCCAACTTGGGTTAATCGCACATCAAAAGGAACTTATTCGCCAGAGGGATATTTGCTTTACCTTTATCAGACCTATATTTTGGAGGACTTTATAGAAGGTGGTCCTCATCGCGATAAATTGGATGAAGAAACTAAGGAAAGAATTGATACTGCCTACAAAGAAATGAAAGAATTTGTAGGATTGAAGTGGTAGAAAAGGAGAAATCATGACAATTAAGCTGATTGCAACAGATATGGATGGGACAATACTGGATTCCCAAGGTCTTCTAGACCTACCTCGTTTAGAGAAAATTTTAGATAGACTAGATGAGAAGGGAATACGTTTTGTCATTGCGACTGGAAATGAAATTCATCGTGTACGGCAGTTGCTCGGTAACTTGGCTGATCGTGTAGTTCTAATTGTCGCAAACGGAGCAAAGATTTTTGAAAATAATCAATTAATCCAAGTTGAAACCTGGGATGATGAATTGGTGGAAAAAGCTTTGACATTTTTTAAAGGACAAGAGTGTCAGAATCAATTTGTCATCACAAGTATGAACGGTGGATTTGTTAAAGAAGGTACTATTTTTACCCAACTTGAAAAATTTATGACACCAGAAATGATTGAGCTTTTTTATCAAAGAATGAATTTTGTGGAGGAACTGCATCCAGAACTTTTTGGAGGAGTTCTCAAAATGAGTTTGGTTGTTGGAGAAGATAGAACGGATCAAGTTCAAGAAGATTTTAATCAAGTATTTAATGGTCGTGTTCAGGCCGTTTCCAGTGGCTATGGTTGTTTAGATATTATCCAAGATGGTATCCATAAAGCATGGGCTCTTCAAGAACTCCTTAAACGCTGGGATATCGAGTCTGAGGAAATCATGGCGTTTGGTGATAGTGAAAATGATGTTGAAATGTTGGAATTAGCTGGAGTGGCCTATGCCATGGAAAATGCGGATGACAAGGCTAAAGCGGTGGCGACAGACATTGCTCCTGCAAATAGTCAAGGAGGCGTCTATCAAGTCATAGAGGACTTGTTAGATAAGAATAGTTAAAAGACTGAGGAAATTGATAGAAGGGATTGCCAGGTAAATAGATTTTTGCATTTTTACCATAGATAAGGTATAATAGTTCTATTGTCTTTTGGGGTCGTTACGGATTCGACAGGCATTATGAGGCATATTTTGCAACTCGTGTGGCGACGTAAACGCTCAGTTAAATATAACTGCAAAAAATAATACTTCTTACGCTCTAGCTGCCTAAAAACCAGCAGGCGTGACCCGATTCGGATTGCTCGTGTCTGATGACAGGTCTTATTATTAGCGAGATACGATCAAACTTTGTCTAGCAGTTTGATAAGAGATTGATAGACTCGCAGTTCCTAGGCTTGAGTTATGTGTCGAGGAGCTGTTAAACAATACATAACCTATGGTTGTAGACAAATATGTTAGCAGGTGTTTGGACGTGGGTTCGACTCCCACCGGCTCCATTATATAAATAAAAAAACGCTGAGAAATCAGCGTTTTTTATATTAGAATTTTAAAAAAGTAATTGCTTTTGTTTTTATCTACGGAAGACATGGGATTCGAACCCACGCACGCTTTAACACGTCTACCGCGTTTCCAACACGGCCTCTTAAGCCTCTTGAGTAATCTTCCATTGCTTACTAACCTAGTCTACCATAAAGCCTTCTTTCTTGCAAATTTATTTGAAATTGAAGGGATAGTGATAGAAAATGAAAGAAAATGATAAAAAATGCTTGACTTTGATATTTTTTATGATAGAATATAAAATGTAATCGTTGACAGGAGGTGTATTTGTGCTAAAAACTGAAAGAAAACAGGTGATATTAGAAGAATTGAGTAAGCATAAAATTGTCTCGCTAGAGAAATTAGTGGGCTTGCTAGATACTTCAGAATCAACAGTTAGACGTGATTTGGATGAATTGGAATCTGAAAATAAACTGCGTCGAGTGCATGGTGGAGCAGAGCTACCTCACTCTTTGCAAGAAGAAGAAACCATTCAAGAAAAATCTGTCAAAAACCTTCAAGAGAAAAAGTTGATTGCTCAAAAGGCAGCTTCCCTCATTAAAGAAAAAGATGTTATCTTTGTAGATGCAGGAAGTACGACAGCCTTTCTCATTAAAGAATTAGAGAGAAAAGACATTACTGTAGTAACCAATTCCATTCACCATGCAGTTCAATTAGTGGATAAGCAAATCCCAACGGTGATTATCGGTGGTGGAGTCAAGATGACAACGGATGCCAGTATCGGAGGAGTAGCTCTCAATCAGATTAACCAATTACACTTTGATCGTGCCTTTATTGGTATGAACGGGGTAGATGAAGGCTACTTTACAACTCCGGATATGGAGGAGGGAGCTGTTAAGCGTGCTATCTTAGAAAATGCTAAACAGACATATGTTCTAGCAGATTCATCCAAGATTGGTCAGTCTTGTTTTGCTAAGGTTGCCCCTATAAAACGTGCTATTGTCATTACAAGCAAGGGTCATGAGCTCTTGTCAACTATCAAAGAGAAAACGGAGGTAATAGAAGTATGATTTATACAGTCACACTCAATCCATCTATAGACTACATTGTCCGTTTGGACAAAGTGGAAGTTGGTAGTGTCAATCGTATGGATAGTGATGATAAGTTTGCTGGTGGTAAAGGTATCAATGTTAGCCGTGTCTTGAAGCGTTTGGATATTCCGAATACAGCGACAGGTTTCATCGGAGGCTTTACTGGAAAATTTATCACAGACACCTTGGCAGATGAAGATATAGATACACGCTTTGTCCAAGTGGCAGAAGATACGCGTATCAATGTCAAGATTAAAGCAGATCAGGAAACAGAGATAAACGGAACTGGTCCTAATGTTGCACCCGAACAACTGGAAGAGTTAAAAGCTATCCTTTCAAGTCTGACAGCAGAAGATACAGTTGTATTTGCGGGTTCGAGTGCTAAAAACTTAGGCAATGTCATCTATAAGGAATTGATTGCTTTGACGCGTCAGACCGGTGCTCAAGTAGTCTGTGATTTTGAAGGTCAAACCTTGATCGATAGTTTGGAATATCAGCCACTTTTGGTCAAACCAAATAATCATGAACTTGGAGCTATTTTTGGAGTGAAACTCGAAAGCTTAGATGAGATTGAAAAATACGCTCGAGAGTTGCTGGCTAAAGGTGCTCAAAACGTTATTATTTCAATGGCTGGCGATGGAGCCCTTCTGGTAACATCAGATGGAGCTTATTTTGCTAAACCGATTAAGGGAATCGTGAAAAACTCAGTAGGTGCTGGTGACTCTATGGTTGCTGGATTTACAGGTGAGTTTGTCAAATCAAAAGACGCCGTAGAGGCTTTCAAATGGGGAGTGGCTTGTGGAACAGCAACTACATTTTCAGATGATTTAGCAACTGCAGCATTTATTAAAGAAACTTATGAAAAAGTTGAGGTAGAAAAAAGATGAAAATTCAAGATTTATTAAGAAAAGATGTCATGTTGCTAGATTTGCAAGCAACTGAAAAAACAGCAGCTATCGAAGAAATGATTTATAGCTTGGTTGAACACGGATACGTGACAGATTTTGAAACCTTTAAAGAAGGAATCTTAGCGCGTGAAGCTCTGACTTCTACAGGTTTGGGTGACGGTATCGCAATGCCTCACAGCAAAAATGCTGCAGTTAAAGAAGCGACTGTTCTCTTTGCTAAGTCAAACAAGGGTGTTGACTACGAAAGTTTAGATGGACAACCAACTGACCTCTTCTTTATGATTGCTGCTCCAGAAGGTGCCAATGATACTCACTTGGCTGCCTTAGCAGAATTGTCACAATATTTGATGAAAGACGGATTTGCTGATAAGCTTCGTCAAGTAACATCAGCTGATCAAGTCATTGAACTCTTTGACCAAGCTTCAGAAAAAGCTCAAGAGCCAGTTCAAACACCTGCAAATAGTTCTGATGACTTTATCGTTGCTGTAACTGCTTGTACAACGGGAATTGCCCACACTTATATGGCTCAAGAAGCTCTTCAAAAAGTGGCTGCTGAAATGGGTGTTGGTATCAAGGTTGAAACTAATGGTGCCAGCGGTGTTGGTAACCAATTGTCAGCAGAAGATATCCGCAAGGCTAAAGCTGTAATTATCGCTGCTGATAAGGCTGTTGAAATGGATCGTTTCGATGGTAAACCATTGGTGAATCGTCCAGTTGCAGATGGTATTCGTAAGACAGAAGAGTTGATTCACTTGGCTCTTTCTGGTAATGCTGAAGTTTACCGTGCTGCTAATGGAGCGCAAGCTTCAACAGCATCTAACGAAACAAAGTTTAGGTGGTGCCTTCTACAAACACTTGATGAGTGGTGTATCCCAAATGTTGCCATTCGTTATCGGTGGAGGTATCATGATTGCCCTTGCCTTCTTGATCGATGGTGCTTTGGGTGTTCCAAATGAGAGCCTTGGAAATCTTGGTTCTTACCATGAACTTGCTTCTATGTTCATGAAAATTGGTGGTTCAGCTTTCGGATTGATGCTCCCAGTATTTGCTGGATATGTTGCCTACTCTATTGCTGAAAAACCAGGTTTGGTAGCAGGTTTCGTAGCAGGAGCTATTGCTAAAGAAGGTTATGCCTTTGGAAAAATCCCTTACGCACAAGGTGGTGAAGCAACTTCAGCACTTGCAGGAGTATCATCAGGTTTCCTTGGAGCCCTTGTTGGTGGATTTATCGCAGGTGCCTTGGTGCTCTTGGTTAAGAAATATGTTAAGGTTCCTCGCTCCCTTGAAGGTGCAAAATCAATCCTTCTCTTGCCACTTCTTGGAACAATCTTGACAGGATTTGTCATGCTAGCTGTAAATATCCCAATGGCGGCAATCAACACTGGTATGAACAACTTCCTTGGTGGTCTTGAAGGTGGTTCAGCTGTTCTTCTTGGAATCGTTCTTGGAGGAATGATGGCTGTCGATATGGGTGGTCCTGTCAATAAGCGGCTTATGTATTCGGTACTGGTACTCTCGCAGCAACAGTTTCAACAGGTGGTTCAGTAGCTATGGCAGCCGTTATGGCTGGAGGAATGGTTCCACCACTTGCAATCTTTGTCGCAACTCTCCTCTTCAAAAATAAATTCACCAAAGAAGAACGTAACTCTGGTTTGACGAACATCGTTATGGGATTGTCATTCATTACTGAAGGCGCGATTCCGTTCGGTGCGGCAGACCCAGCTCGTGCTATCCCAAGCTTTATCCTTGGTTCAGCAGTAGCAGGTGGATTGGTTGGACTTGCAGGTATCAAACTCATGGCACCTCACGGAGGAATCTTCGTTATCGCCCTTACTTCAAACGCTCTTCTCTATCTTGTCTCTGTCTTGGTAGGAGCACTCGTTAGTGGTGTCGTTTACGGTTACCTTCGTAAACCATTAGAAAAATAATCACAAACACATTCAAATGACTGAACACGAAAGTGGGCAGTCATTTTTTTAACCCTTCGAAAAGCTTCTGAAATATGTTATAATAGAAACATGGCAAACAAGAATACAACTAAATCAAGACGCAGACCGTCTAAGGCAGAACTAGAAAGAAAGAAAGCTATTCAGCGGATGTTGATTTCGCTAGTATTGGCTATTTTTTTGATTTTTGCTGCACTTAAATGGGGTGCTGTAGGAATTACGATATATAACCTAATCCGCTTACTTGTGGGGAGTCTAGCTTATCTAGCTATATCTGCTCTTTTAATCTATTTGTTTTTGTTTAAATGGATTCATAAGCAAGAAGGATTGATGGCAGGATTTTTCTTTATTTTTGCTGGATTACTTCTTATCTTTGAAGCCTATTTGGTCTGGAAATACAGTTTGGCTTCAGCTGTCTTTCAAGGAACAGTTGGACAAATCTATAAGGACTTAACTAGCTTTCAAGTAACTAGTTTTGCTGGTGGAGGATTGTTAGGGGTTGGTCTTTACATCCCTATCGCCTTTCTGTTTTCAAATATTGGTACCTACTTTATTGGTACTATCTTTATCTTGGTCGGACTGTTGTTGGCTAGCCCTTGGTCTATCTATGACATTGCTGATTTCCTTGCAGCTCGCATGAGCATATGGATGGAAAGACGCGAGCAGAAAAAACAAGAACGCTTCATCAAACGCGAAGAAGAAAAAGCTCGTAAAGAAGCAGAAGAGCAAGAGAGAGTACTGCGAGAACAAGAAGAACAAGAGGCCTTTACCTTTACCTCCAATCGATATGGAAACTGGAGAAATTTTATCAGACGAATCACTGCAAGAATTCCTCCACTTCCAGAGGAGGAATGGGTAGAACCTGAGATTATTCTCCCGCAAGCTGATTTTTGATTACCCTGAAGAAGGTGTCTATCTAGAAGAAGAAGTTTACCCTGAAGAAGATGATGATAACGAAGATGTTGAAGTAGATTTTTTTCGGCTAAAAAAAGCCTTGGAGTATAAGCTTCCAAGCTTGCAACTATTTGCACCTGATAAAACCAAAGGATCAGTCTAAAGAAAAGGAAAAATCGTTCGCGAAAAATATTAAAAATTTTTGGAAGAGACCTTCGCAAGTTTTGGTATTAAAGTGACTGTAGAAAGAGCAGAAATTGGACCATCTGTTACTAAGTACGAAGTCAAACCTGCAGTTGGTGTCCGAGTCAACCGTATTTCAAACCTAGCAGACGATTTGGCTTTTGGCTTTGGCTGCTAAAGATGTCCGTATTGAAGCACCGATTCCAGGGAAATCCTTAGTAGGTATCGAAGTTCCTAATTCGGAAATTGCAACTGTATCCTTCCGTGAGCTTTGGGAACAATCTCAAACAAAAACCTGAAAAATCTTTTAGAAATTCCTCTTGGAAAAGCAGTTAATGGTACGGCTCGTACTTTTGATTTGGCTAAAATGCCTCACTTGCTAGTTGCCGGTTCTACGGGTTCTGGTAAATCCGTTGCTGTTAATGGAATCATCGCAAGTATTTTGATGAAGGCCCGCCCTGATCAGGTTAAGTTTATGATGGTGGACCCTAAGATGGTTGAGTTGTCTGTCTACAACGATATCCCTCACCTCTTGATTCCAGTTGTAACCAATCCTCGCAAGGCAAGTAAGGCCCTTCAAAAAGTCGTTGATGAGATGGAAAACCGCTATGAGCTCTTCGCCAAAGTCGGAGTTCGAAATATTGCTGGTTTCAATTCTAAGGTTGAGGAGTTTAACGCTCAATCAGAGTATAAACAAGTACCTCTACCATTAATCGTGGTAATTGTGGATGAATTGGCAGACCTCATGATGGTTGCCAGCAAGGAAGTAGAAGATGCCATAATTCGTCTCGGACAGAAGGCGCGTGCAGCTGGTATCCATATGATCCTCGCAACCCAGCGTCCTTCAGTGGATGTTATTTCTGGTTTGATTAAGGCAAATGTGCCGTCACGTGTAGCATTCGCTGTTTCTTCAGGAACGGATTCACGTACGATTTTGGATGAAAATGGTGCGGAGAAATTGCTTGGTCGAGGGGATATGCTATTTAAACCAATCGATGAGAATCACCCTGTTCGCTTACAAGGTTCCTTTATCTCTGATGATGATGTGGAACGTATTGTTAGCTTCATTAAGGCTCAAGCAGATGCTGATTATGATGACAGTTTTGATCCTGGAGAAGTTTCTGAGTCAGATGGTGATTCTGGCTCTGGCGATGAGGGTGGGGATCCACTCTTTGAAGAAGCTAAGGCTTTAGTAATTGAAACTCAAAAAGCAAGTGCATCCATGATCCAACGTCGTCTATCTGTTGGTTTTAACCGAGCAACTCGATTGATGGAAGAATTAGAGATGGCAGGTGTTATTGGACCTGCTGAAGGAACAAAACCTCGAAAAGTCTTACAACAATAAAAAAAATAGCTTCTTTCCGAAATCGGAGAGAAGCTATTTTTTTATGGATTCGTTTTATTATCTGTCGCAACTGCATCAGATTGAGCAGCTCCTTCAGTATGATTTTGTTGGACATTGTTAGGAGCTTGAGTATTTTCTTCTGATTGAACCTTGTTGTCATTTTTACGATCAACTCCACTAGTTGCAGCATTAGTATCTTGGTTATTTTCTTGATGTTGAGAAGGACTATTAGATTCAGCAGGAGTTTCCTTTTGGATCTCTTTGATGATGGTTGTTTGCGTAACAGGACTAGTATCTGCTTTCTTTTGTTCATTGGACTTCATTGCATTGCTAATGGTAATCGTCGCAGTGATGATTCCCAACATACTACCGATTAAGGTTAAGGTTTTCTGAAAAGCAGATAAACCTTTCTTGATGTGATGGCTAGCCTTGCCAGTTTCTTGACTGTCTTTGTTTGTTTTTTTATTTTGGCGAGAATAGTTAGACATAATGGTTTTTCAAACTCCTTTGCAAACTAAATATGAATTTGAATTCATTTCATATTTTCATTATACGTTTTTTATTTTAAATTGTCTTAAAAAAATAAAACTTTTAGTTTTGAAAACGCAACCAGTAGTTTTTTTTCTTTAAAATGTAAGGCAAGAAGTTTGATGATAAATCATAACTGGTGGATTGAAGGTTAAAAGATGCTTTTACTATTAAGTAAGACTGGGAGATCAATCATCACAGCATTATTTAATGAATACAAAGGAAACTAGTCTTTATTCTCTTCGAAAGCGGCTTGAGCAACGGCGAGTCTAGCTGCAGGTACCCTGTAAGGTGAACAGGAAACATAGGTGACACCTATTTCCTGGAAGAAGGAGATAGAAGCAGGATCACCGCCGACCTCCCCACAAATACCAATGGATAGGCTTGGTTTTACCCGGCGAGCCTTGCTGATTGCAATACGCATTAATTCACCGACTCCCTCCTGATCAATATGTTGGAATGGATCAGATGAGAGAATGCTCATCTTTTTGTAATGACCTATAAATTTTCCAATATCATCTCGAGAAAAACCATAGGTCATTTGAGTCAAATCGTTAGTACCAAAGCTGAAGAAATCAGCCTCTTGAGCCAGTTTGTCTGCAGTCAGACAAGCGCGTGGTAATTCAATCATGGTACCAATTTCATATGGGAAGGGCTCTTGTTTATGTTCTCTAAAGATGTACTGGATGTGTTGAGTCAGATAGGATTTGACGAATTCCAATTCCTTTTTATCTGCAATCAAAGGAATCATGATTTCAGGTTTGATTTTTATACCCTCTTGATGCAATTTGATGGCACTTCTAAAAATAGCTTCCGTCTGCATCTTGTAAATGTCTGGCTGTGTAATACCCAGGCGACAACCTCTATGGCCCAACATAGGGTTGCTTTCTTGTAAGCTCTCAATTTGATGGGCCAGTTTTTCAGGTGACTTATTTAGTTTTTCAGCAAGAAGCTTGATTTCCTGTGAATCTTTAGGCAAAAATTCATGCATAGGCGGATCTAAAAGTCGGACAATCAGAGGTTTATCCTCAACCGTTTTGTACATTTGATAGAAGTCTTCTTCTTGGAATTCTAAAAGATTCTTGAGTGCGGCTTTCATTTCTGTTTCCTTATCGGCTAGAATGAGGCGACGCATTTCCAAAATTCGATCCTGACCAAAGAACATATGTTCAGTACGGGCTAGTCCTACCCCTTGGGCACCAAATTTATAGCTGTCTGTAAATCTTTGACAGTCTCAGCATTAGCACGAACTTTAAGACGTGCAACTTTATCTGCCCAAGAAAGAAGGCGCTGAAGGTCTTCATTATTCTCAATCAAGACTGTTGGGATTTCTCCGTTATAAATACAACCGGAACTACCATCAACAGAAATGATATCTCCCTCTGTTAAAACAAGATTACCACAAGAAAGTGTCTTCTCTTCCTCGCTGATCTCTAGCTCCCCACATCCAGCTACACAACAGGTACCCATTCCTCTAGCAACAACTGCTGCATGAGAAGTCATACCACCTTGGCTGGTAACAATAGCTTGGCTAACGACCATGCCTTCAATATCTTCGGGCGATGTTTCTTGTCTTACTAAAATAACCTTTCTTCCTAAATTGTGGAATTCTTTAGCTCGTTCTGCTGTAAAAACTATTTCCCCAGTAGCAGCTCCTGGGCTGGCTGGTAAACCTTGTGCAATGAGATTTGCTTTTTCCATTGTAGCCTCTTCAAAGACTGGGTGAATGAGCTGACTAATGGAAGAAGGGGATACTCTCATCAGGGCATCTTTTTTACTAATAATACCCTGGTCTACTAAGTCCAAAGCAATTTTTAAAGAAGCTTTAGCTGTGCGTTTGCCATCCCTGGTTTGTAAGATATATAGTTTTCCTTTCTCAATAGTAAATTCGATATCTTGCATGTCTTTGTAGTGATTTTCAAGGATTCTAGCATACTCTTTAAATGCTTTGAAACTTGAGGTTGAGCTTTTTCTAAAGCGGCAATTGGTTCTGGAGTTCGTATACCAGCTACAACGTCTTCTCCTTGAGCATTCAGTAAGAATTCACCGAATAGTTGATCTTCTCCACTAGCAGGATTTCTAGTGAAACAGACTCCTGTTCCGCTGTTTTGGTCACTATTTCCAAAGACCATTGCCTGGACGTTAACGGCAGTTCCTAAATCATGAGGAATTTTATTAAGTTCTCGGTAGACCTTGGCCCGATTATTATTCCAAGAATTAAAGACAGCTTTGATAGCAGCAAAAAGTTGGTCTATAGGATTTTCAGGGAAACATTGATTTTCTTTAAGATAGATTTCCTTATATTGCTTAACTAATTCTTCATGCTCATCCAAAGTTAAGTCTTTGGCCGTCTTACCACGACGCTCTTCAAAATCTTCTAATAGTTCATCAAAAAGTTCTTTAGAAATTCCATATACAACATCTGCAAACATCTGAAGTAAACGTCGATAGCAATTATAGGCAAACTCAGGATTCGTCTGCTCGGCGAGTATTCTTGTCCGATGGTCATTTAGACCAAGATTTAAAATGGTATCCATCATTCCTGGCATAGAAAATTTTGCTCCGCTACGGACCGAAACTAAGAGAAGACTTGAATTTTCACCGCTGAACGATTTATCGGTTTTTCTTTCTAAGTCAGTAACCGCTTTCAAAATGTCATCTTTTAAATAAGAGTCAAAGAAATCCGGATTTTCGAGAAACTTAATACAGCTCTCGGTTGTAATGGTAAAACCAGGAGGAACAGGCAATCCCAAATTGCTCATTTCTGCTAAATTGGCTCCTTTTCCACCAAGGAGAGCCTTGTCATTTGCGCTTCCTTCCTCGAAGGAATAAATCCATTTTGTCATAGTTGCCTCCAAAAAAATAAATATGTGTCATAATGATAGACAAAACCATTGTAATATACATCACATATATTTGTCAAATGAAAAAACTGGAGGCATTAATTGACATATTTTAAATAATTGCTATAATATTTAATATACATGATGCTTATTCGATAATTGTTTTAGTATAGGAAAAAATAACTAGCTTCTTGCAATAGTTATTAGGACCCTATATAGAATCTAGAAAGGTTTTCTGTGAATTGAAATTAAGTGAACGACAAAAAAAGATTGTAGAAATCGTTAAAGCTAAGCAGCCTCTGAGTGGTGAAAAAATATCTGAATTACTTGATATTTCCAGGGCAACGCTACGGCCAGATCTTTCCTTTTTGACCTTGGTTGGAATCCTAAAGGCCACTCCTAAAGTCGGGTATACCTACTCAGGCTCTAATTTAGAATCGGTCTTCTTTTTTGATACCTTTAGGAAAGAAGTGGCAGATATTATGACTTCGCCAGTCCTGGTCACCAGTGATTCCTATATTCAGGATGCTATTATTACTCTATTTATGTATGATGCAGACGTTATTTATGTCATTGATGAAGAAAAGCTTCTTCTTGGAATTATGTCACGTAAAGATCTTCTGAGGGCTTCTCTCAATTCAAATATTGCCAGTACTCCGGTTGCTGTCTGCATGACCAGGATGCCTCATATTAAAACATGCCATAAATATGAATATTTTGGAAGCTGCTGTACTCCTTCAAGATTACGCCATTGATTCCTTACCGATAGTCGACCAAGAAAATGAACGTCAGATTTTAGGAAGTGTGACAAAGACAGCTTTGTTGGACTACATTATTCAGCAAGCTCGAAGCACCGAGGTAAATAGAGAAGAGGAATTAATATGAAAAAAGAAATGATTGTTTATAGTATTTCAGATTCTTTGGGTGGGACTTCCCAAAAATTGCTATCCGCTGTTACAGCTCAATATCCAGACATCATTTTTAATAATAGCTATCGTTTCCCTTTTATCAACAAGGAAGATGAATTGTTGGACATTTTACGTGATGCCATCAAGGATGATGCCCTAGTTATCAGTACCTTGGTCGATGGCAAGTTAGCTTCGGTAGCAAGGGAGTTTAGCTTGATGCATGGGCTATCCTATTTGGATTTGATGCATCCGTTTTTTGAAATTATCAAAGAAAAGACAGGAAGGGATCCGATAGAAGTACCTGGCACCCTTCACCGTTTAGATAGCGAATACTTTAATAAAATTTCAGCGATTGAGTTTGCAGTCAAATATGATGATGGTAAAGCACCGCAGGGATTTTTAGAATCTGACATAGTCCTGCTAGGGGTTTCCCGTACGTCTAAAACACCGCTCAGTATTTATCTAGCAAATAAAGGATATAAGGTTTCGAACCTTCCTCTAATTCCAGAAGTTCCCTTGCCTCAAGTCTTGGAAAAAATTGATTCTCGCCGCCTAATTGGTTTAGTATGTGAGCCAGAAAAATTGGTTAAGATTCGCAGTAATCGTTTGGATTCTTTGGGTTTGACCCAGGAAACCAGCTATACAGATCTGGAAAAGATTTATCAGGAATTGGACTATTCTAAGAAGGTCTTCAGAAAATATGGAGCTCGAGTCATTAATATGTCAGATAAATCAATTGAAGAAACAGCCTTCTTAATCGAAGAGCATTTAAAGAAAATGAACTAAGAAAATAAATAGTGCATTATTTGTCGTAAAAGGATAGTGTGCTGGAGGTCAAAAATGGAGCAATACAAGCGTATTTTACTGAAAGAATTTGATTCTCGACAAAAGGTGATCACAGAACTGACCAACCTTGAAGCAATTTTAAACCTTCCAAAGGGGACAGAGCTATATATCAGTGATATTCATGGTGAATTTGCGGCCTTTGACTATATTTTAAGAAGCTGTGCTGGTATCCTTAATGAAAAAATAAAGGATTGCTTTGGAGATTCCTTGTCGCAAGATGATAAAAACAGATTGTCAGCCCTTGTTTCATATCCTGAACTTGTTTTGAAGCAAGACGATAAAATCAGAGATTGGTACAAGGAAACGATTCCTCAGTTATTGACTCTACTAACGTTTGCGGCCGCCAAGTACACTCGGTCAAAGCTTAGGAAGGCATTACCACCCCAGTATGCTTATATCATCGAAGAATTAGTATACAGTGATATAGCTTTAGCAGATAAAAAGTCATATTTTGATAACATCCTCTCCTATGTTATCGAGTTAGGAGAAGCTATTCCCTTCATTCTTGGTGTTTCTAGCAGTATCCGTCGCTTATTGATTGACCATTTGCATGTGGTTGGTGATATTTATGACAGAGGAGCTGGTAGTCCGCAAGTTATGGATGAACTTTTACAATTTCATTCTTTGGATATTCAGTGGGGGAATCACGACATTATCTGGATGGGGGGCTTTTTCGGTTCAAAAGCCTGTATGTTAAATGCACTACGTATTGCTGCCCGCTATGGATATTTATGGGATATCGAGAAAGCTTACGGCTTAAATCTTCGGTCCTTAACACTATTTGCTGACAGGATCTATAAGGCCAATCCCAAGTTTAGGCCAATCTTGGGAAATAGAGAGGATGATTTCACAAGCGAAGAAATTTTACAGTTGGAAAAGGTGCATCAGGCTCTTTCCATTATCCAATTTAAACTGGAAACTCAACTGATAAACAGAAGACCAGAATTCCAAATGGAGGATCAGGTTACGCTGGATAAAATTGATTATTCGAAAGAGTTTGTGACAATTGATGGAAAAAACCATGAGTTGACAAATACCTGTTTTCAAACGATTGATCCGGCCAATCCAGCAGAATTAAGCTTAGAAGAGTCTCAAGCAGTTGATAGTCTCCTAGCCTCTTTCCAAGGATCTCCTAAACTCGCAGAGCATATAGAATTGTTAATGAAAAAAGGCTCCATGTATAAAATTTACAATCAGCATCTACTCTTTCATGGTTGTATACCACTTGAAGCTTCTGGAGAATTGAAATCTCTAATTATTAACCAGTCTTGTTATGCTGGAAGAGAATTATTGGATTTTTTTGAATATCATATTCGACAAGCTGCTAAGAATAAGGAAATCGGAGATGATTTTTCAACAGATTTAATTTGGTATTGTTGGCGAGGGGCAGTTTCACCACTTTTTGGTAAAGATAAGATGACAACTTTAGAGCGCTATTTTATTGAAGATAAGGACACTCATAAAGAAGTGGAAAATTCATATTTTTCTTATCGGACTTCTGAGAAAGTCTGCCAGCTTATTTTGGAAGAATTTGGACTCTTCTCTCAAGAATCTAGAATGGTCAATGGACATACTCCAGTTAAGACTGTGAAGGGAGAATCTCCTATTCGTGGTGGTGGTTTGCTCTTTGTCATTGACGGAGGTCTATGTAAAGCTTATCAAAAGAAGACAGGAACAGCAGGCTATTCCTTACTGAATAATTCTTACGGTTTTCAATTGGTAACCCATCAGCCTTTTGAAGGCTCGCAAAAGGTTGTTGAAGATCCTTTTGCTCAAACATCTTTGAAGAGAGTTATTGAAAATGTTGAGCAACGCACTTTGATTAAATCAACTAGCATTGGACAAATGCTGCTGGCTCAACAACAAGAACTTTTTGATTTGCTACATGAGTTTTATGACTGTTGAAACTTGCCCTAAGTTCTACTAGAATTTAGGACTTTTTCTTTCTTGTTCCAGCCTTCCTTTCATGTTACAATAGAAGAAGTGATTTTAGAAAGTGTGAGAAACCATGATTTACTTTGATAATTCGGCTACGACCAAGCCTTACCCAGAAGCATTAGAGACCTATATGCAAGTTGCTTCAAAAATTATAGGAAATCCTTCCAGTCTCCATCGATTGGGCGACCAATCTACCAGAATTTTAGAAGCTTCTCGACAGCAGATAGCGGATTTAATTGGTAAGAAAAGCGAAGAAATCTTCTTTACTTCTGGTGGGACTGAAGGAGATAACTGGGTTATCAAAGGGGTTGCGTTTGAAAAAGCTCAATTTGGTAGACACATTATTGTATCTGATATTGAGCACCCAGCAGTCAAGGAGTCAGCTCTCTGGCTTAAGACTCAAGGTTTTGAAGTGGATTTTGCACCTGTAGATGAAAATGGATTTGTAGATGTAACTGCTTTAGAAAACCTACTTCGTCCTGATACAACGCTTGTCTCTGTTATGGCTGTCAACAATGAAATCGGATCGATCCAGCCTATTCAAGCTATCTCAGAACTATTAGCAGATAAGCCAACGATTTCCTTCCATGTTGATGCCGTTCAAGCTTTAGCTAAGATTCCGACAGAAAAGTATTTGACTGATCGAGTGGATTTGCGACCTTCTCTAGCCATAAATTCCACGGAGTTCGTGGTGTTGGCTTTGTCTATATCAAGTCTGGCAAGAAGATCACCCCGCTATTAACTGGTGGTGGGCAAGAGCGTGACTATCGTTCAACTACTGAGAATGTAGCTGGTATTGCAGCGACTGCCAAGGCTCTGCGTCTAGCTATGGAAAGATTGGAATTGTTTTCTAGCAAAACGAGTCAGATGAAGGAAGTCATCCGTCAAGCTCTTCTTGAATATCCAGATATTTTTGTTTTCTCAGGTGAGGAAGACTTTGCCCCTCATATTCTGACCTTTGGGATTAAGGGTGTTCGTGGTGAAGTCATTGTTCATGCCTTTGAAGACTATGATATTTTCATTTCCACAACCTCTGCTTGTTCGTCCAAAGCTGGAAAACCTGCTGGAACCTTAATTGCTATGGGGATTGAAAAAGATAAGGCCCAGTCAGCAGTACGCCTCAGCCTAGACTTAGAAAATGACATGAGTCAAGTGGAGCAGTTCTTGACCAAACTAAAATTAATTTACAATCAAACTAGAAAAGTAAGATAGGAGTATCCATGCAGTATTCAGAAATTATGATTCGCTATGGGGAGCTTTCAACAAAAGGTAAAAACCGGATGCGTTTCATAAATAAACTACGTAATAATATCTCAGACGTTTTATCCATCTATCCTCAAGTCAAGGTAACTGCTGATCGCGATCGTGCCCATGCTTATCTTAATGGAGCCGATTATACAGCAGTAGCTGAGTCTCTCAAACAGGTTTTCGGGATTCAAAACTTTTCTCCAGTGTATAAGGTTGAAAAATCTGTCGAGGTTCTTAAATCTGCTGTCCAAGAGATTATGAAAGATATCTACAAGGAAGGGATGACCTTTAAAATATCAAGTAAGCGAAGCGATCACAACTTTGAGCTAGATAGTCGGGAACTCAATCAGACACTTGGTGGAGCAGTATTTGATGCTATTCCAAATGTGCAGGCACAAATGAAAAATCCTGACATTAACCTTCAGGTGGAGATTCGTGAGGAAGCAGCTTACCTTTCTTATGAAACCATTCGTGGTGCGGGTGGTCTGCCAGTTGGAACTTCTGGTAAAGGCATGCTCATGTTGTCAGGGGGAATTGACTCGCCTGTAGCAGGATATCTTGCACTGAAACGTGGTGTAGATATCGAGGCTGTTCACTTTGCTAGCCCTCCGTACACAAGTCCAGGTGCTCTCAAGAAAGCGCAAGATTTGACCCGCAAATTGACTAAATTTGGTGGCAATATTCAGTTTATCGAAGTACCATTTACTGAAATTCAAGAAGAAATCAAAGCCAAAGCTCCAGAAGCCTACCTCATGACTCTGACTCGTCGCTTTATGATGCGTATTACCGACCGTATCCGCGAAGTGAGAAAAGGTTTGGTTATTATTAACGGTGAAAGTCTTGGTCAGGTGGCTAGCCAAACCCTTGAAAGTATGCAGGCTATCAATGCGGTGACCAATACACCGATCATCCGTCCAGTTGTGACAATGGACAAGTTGGAAATCATTGAAATTGCACAAGAAATTGATACCTTTGAAATTTCTATCCAGCCATTTGAAGACTGCTGTACCATTTTTGCACCTGATCGTCCGAAGACAAATCCAAAGATTAAGAATGCAGAGCAGTATGAAGCACGAATGGATGTCGAAGGTTTGGTTGAACGTGCAGTAGCAGGAATTATGATTACTGAAATTACGCCTCAAGCTGAGAAGGATGCAGTCGATGAATTAATTGAAGATCTTCTTTAATCTGAAGAAACTGAAATTCCTAAGAAAAAAGTTAGTTTTTATCCTAAATTTGGATGAAAACCGACTTTTTTCTATTTTTGTGCTATAATAAGATAAAATTTTGAATATAGAGAGTTTTCTGACAATGAATCAATCTTATTTTTACCTGAAAATGCGAGAGCATAAACTCAAGGTTCCATACACAGGAAAGGAGCGTCGTGTACGTGTTCTCCTCCCCAAAAACTATGAGAAAGACATAGATCGAACTTATCCAGTCGTCTATTTTCATGATGGTCAAAATGTCTTTTATAGTAAAGAATCTTATGTCGGTCATTCATGGAAGATTATCCCGACTATCAAGCGTAATCCGGATATTAGCCGTATGATTGTGGTAGCTATTGACAATGATGGCCTAGGACGTATGAACGAGTATGCCGCATGGAAATTCCAAGAGTCTAATATTCCCGGTCAGCAGTTTGGTGGGAAGGGAGTCGAGTATGCAGAGTTTGTCATGGAAGTGGTTAAGCCCTTTATTGATGAAAACTATCGGACAAAATCAGACCGTAAACACACTGCCATGATAGGATCTTCTCTGGGTGGAAATATTACCCAGTTTATCGGTTTGGAGTATCAAGATCAGATTGGGTGCTTGGGAGTTTTCTCATCAGCTAACTGGCTGCACCAAGAAGCCTTTGATCGCTATATGGAGCGTAAAAAACTTTTGCCTGATCAACGAATCTTTATCTATGTTGGAACGGAAGAAGCAGATGACACAGATAAGACCCTCATGGCTGGTAATATTAAGCAGGCCTATATTGATTCTTCTCTTCGTTATTATCATGATTTGATAGCGGGAGGAGTGCAGTTGGAAAATCTCTCTCTCAAGGTTCAGGCTGGAGCCATTCACCATGAAGTGCCATGGTCAGAAAATCTACCAGCTTGCCTACGATTTTTTGCAGAAAATTGGTAAATAGTATAAAGGAGACAGGATATGAATATTGAACATCTTAGCCACTGGAGTGGCCATCTAAATCGTGAAATGTACGTCAACCGTTATGGACATGCGGGTATCCCTATTGTAGTCTTTCCTTCTTCAGGTGGTAGTCATAATGAATACTATGATTTTGGCATGATTGATGCTTGTGCGTCCTTTATCGAGGAGGGCCGTGTTCAGTTCTTTACACTTTCAAGTGTCGACAGCGAGAGCTGGCTTGCAACTTGGAAAAATGGTCACGACCAAGCTGAAATGCACCGTGCTTATGAGCGATATGTCATTGAAGAGGCTATTCCTTTTATCAAGCATAAAACAGGTTGGTTCGACGGTATGATGACAACAGGTTGTTCTATGGGAGCTTACCATGCTCTCAACTTCTTTCTCCAACATCCAGACGTCTTTACCAAAGTCATTGCATTAAGTGGTGTCTACGATGCTCGTTTCTTTGTTGGTGATTACTACAATGATGATGCCATCTATCAAAATTCACCAGTAGACTATATCTGGAATCAAAATGATGGTTGGTTTATCGACCGTTACCGTCAGGCTGAGATTGTTATCTGTACAGGTCTAGGTGCTTGGGAACAGGATGGCCTACCTTCTTACTACAAGCTCAAAGAAGCCTTCGATCAAAAACAAATTCCTGCTTGGTTTGCAGAATGGGGACACGATGTTGCCCACGATTGGGAGTGGTGGCGAAAACAAATGCCATATTTCCTCGGTCATATGAGTCTATAAAAGGAGTTGCTTATGAATTATCTTGTAATTTCACCCTATTACCCACAAAATTTCCAACAATTTAGTATTGAACTAGCCAATAAAGGAATTACAGTTCTAGGGATTGGGCAAGAACCCTACGAACAACTAGATGAACCATTGCGCAATAGCTTAACGGAGTACTTCCGAGTTGATAATCTCGAAATCTTGATGAAGTTAAACGTGCAGTAGCCTTTCTTTTCTATAAGCATGGTCCAATCGATCGCATCGAATCACACAATGAATACTGGCTAGAGTTGGATGCGGCCCTTCGTGAACAGTTCAATGTCTTTGGTGCCAAACCAGATGACCTCAAGAAGACTAAGTTCAAATCTGAGATGAAAAAACTCTTCAAAAAAGCTGGGGTTCCAGTTGTGCCAGGTGCAGTCATTGAAACAGAAGCAGACGTTGATAAAGCTGTGAAAGAAATTGGACTTCCAATGATTGCGAAACCTGATAATGGAGTAGGAGCAGCAGCTACCTTTAAGCTAGAAAATCAGGAAGATGTGGACAAATTCAAGCAAGAATGGGATCACACAACCGTTTATTTCTTTGAAAAATTTGTTACCTCTAGTGAAATCTGTACCTTCGATGGTTTGGTAGATAGAGATGGAAATATTGTCTTTTCTACGACCTTTGACTACGCACATACACCCCTTGATCTCATGATTTACAAGATGGATAATTCTTATTACGTTCTCAAAGATATGGATCCAAAATTGCGTAAATATGGTGAGGCAATTGTCAAGAATTTGGTATGAAAGAACGTTTCTTCCATATCGAGTTCTTCCGTGAGGGTGATGACTATATCGCTATTGAATACAATAACCGTCCAGCGGGTGGCTTCACCATTGATGTTTATAACTATGCCCATTCTTTTGATTTGTACAAGGGCTATGCAGCTATTGTTGCGGGTGAACCCTTCCCAGAGTCTCCGTTTGAAACCCAGTATTGCTTGGCAACATCTCGTCGCGCCAATGCTAACTATGTTTATTCAGAAGAAGACTTGCTCGCTAAATATGGTCAGCAGTTCAAAGTAAAAAAAATCATGCCAGCGGCCTTTGCTGAGTTACAGGGAGACTATCTCTATATGCTAACGACACCAAGTCGTGAAGAAATGGAACAGATGATTAAAGATTTTGGTCAACGTCAATAAAATATAGGATAAGAAGACTTAACAAGCCTTATTTGTTAAGTCTTTTTTAAAAGCCCTAAATAAAAGCGTTTTCTAAGTGAATCTTTAGAATATCTGTTGATAAAAAAAATAAAAATTGATAGAATAGGGATTGTCTAAAAAATAATAAGGAGAATCTATCAATGGATTTCACATGGGCTATTAAATATGCCACAGAATTTTTGGGAACAGCTATTTTAATCGTTTTGGGAAATGGTGCTGTTGCTAACGTTGAACTTAAAGGTACGAAAGGTCACCAAAGTGGCTGGCTCGTTATCGCAGTTGGTTATGGTATGGGGGTTATGATTCCTGCCTTGATGTTTGGTAACGTTTCTGGAAACCACATCAACCCAGCCTTCACCCTAGGTCTTGCAGTTAGCGGTCTATTCCCATGGGCTCAAGTTGCACCTTACATCATTATGCAAGTTTTGGGAGCAATCTTCGGACAAGCATTAGTTGTTGCAACACACCGTCCCTACTACTTGAAGACAGAAAACCCAAATAACATCTTGGGATCTTTCTCAACTATTTCAAGTTTGGACCACGGTACAAAAGAATCTCGTTTTGCAGCAACTGTGAACGGATTTATTAATGAGTTTGTTGGATCATTTGTTCTTTTCTTTGCAGCACTTGGTTTGACAAAGAACTTCTTTGGAGCTGAAGTCCTCCAATACATGAAACAAATGGCAACTCAAGCTGGTCAAAATGTTGACTTCTCTGACTTGGCAATTAAAGCTCAAACAGCACCACACACAACAGCAGGTGTTGCAGTAGGTCATATGGCACTTGGTTTCTTGGTAATGGCTTTGGTTACTTCACTTGGAGGACCTTCAGGACCTGGTTTGAACCCAGCTCGTGACCTTGGACCACGTCTTCTTCACGCCTTCCTTCCAAAATCAATCCTTGGTCAACACAGGGGTGATTCAAAATGGTGGTATGCATGGGTACCAGTAGTTGCACCAATTCTTGCAGCGATTGCAGCCGTAGCAATCTTCAAATTCCTTTACCTATAAGATTTAAAAACTGGGTTTTCCCAGTTTTTTTCTTTTTAGTACAGTTGTCTCTTTTAGAATTGAATATTGAAATAGTCAGATTTTTTTCTTTTTCTATCAAATGTGAAAATATCTCGAAAATATGGTAAAATAGAGTATTAAGAAATCGTTGAAAAAGGAAGATTATGCGTAAAGAAATTGCACCTGAATTATACAATTACAATAAATTCCCTGGTCCGGAATTTCATATGAATGATACTAAGGTTGAAGCTGAAGGTTTTTCTTTTATCTTGGTTGAAAATAGCAAGGATGCTTTTGATGCAACGGCTTTTACTCAACGTTTCTCCGAAGTTTTAAACAAGTATGATTATATAGTTGGTGACTGGAGTAATGAACAGTTACGCTTGCGTGGATTTTATAAAAATGAACGAGCTGAAGAATCTTTAGAAAAAATCAGTCGTTTACAGGATTATCTACTGGAATACTGTAGTTATGGTTGTGCCTATTTCGTTTTAGAAAATCAGGCGCCGAAACGAGCATCTTTCGACCAGAAGATTCGCAAAAAAGAGGAAGAAAAAGACTCTCGAAGAGGTAAGAAACCTTCCCAAAACAAGAAAAAAAATCATACAGACAAGAGAAATAGACGTCGTCGAAAAGAGCAAAAACCTCAAACAGAGGTTAAGGAAGACCGTCATTTTGTTATTCGTCAGAAATGACCAAAGAATAAGGAGAAGAGATGAAATCGTCGATTTATAGTTTAACTCGTCAAGGAATGCAAGAATGGGTCTTAGAGCAAGGAGAAAAGAAATTCCGAGCTGATCAGATTTGGGAGTGGCTCTACCGTAAACGTGTTCAGACATTTGAAGAAATGACTAACCTATCAAAGGATTTAATTGCTAAGCTTAATGACCAGTTTGTAGTTAATCCCTTGAAGCAACGCATCGTTCAAGAGTCAGCTGATGGAACAGTCAAGTACCTCTTTGAGTTGCCAGATGGTATGTTGATTGAGACTGTCCTGATGCGTCAGCACTACGGTTTATCAGTCTGTGTAACGACTCAGGTAGGATGTAATATCGGTTGTACCTTCTGTGCATCAGGTTTGATTAAGAAGCAACGTGACCTCAATAACGGGGAAATTGTGGCTCAAATTATGCTTGTTCAAAAATATTTTGACGAACGTGGTCAAGATGAGCGTGTCAGTCATATCGTTGTTATGGGTATTGGAGAACCATTTGATAACTACAATAACGTTTTAAACTTCATTCGTACCATCAATGATGACAAGGGAATGGCTATCGGTGCGCGTCATATCACAGTATCCACTTCAGGCTTGGCTCACAAGATTCGCGATTTTGCCAATGAAGGTGTTCAGGTCAACCTTGCTGTCTCACTTCATGCGCCAAACAATGAACTTCGTTCAAGCATCATGAAGATTAACCGTGCCTTCCCAATTGAAAAACTCTTTGCAGCTATCGAATACTACATCGAAACAACCAACCGTCGTGTTACTTTTGAGTATATCATGCTCAATGAAGTTAATGATGGAGTAGAACAGGCGCTTGAGTTGGCAGAGTTGCTCAAAAATATCAAGAAATTGTCATATGTCAACTTGATTCCTTACAACCCAGTTAGTGAGCACGACCAGTATAGTCGAAGCCCAAAAGAGCGTGTCATGGCCTTCTATGATACACTTAAGAAAAAAGGAATCAACTGTGTTGTTCGTCAAGAACACGGTACTGACATCGATGCAGCTTGTGGACAATTGCGTTCAAATACCATGAAGCGTGATCGCCAAAAAGCAGTAGCAGAAGTAAATCCATAAGATGAAACGAAAAAAAATACTTAGCTTGGGAGTCGTGCTATACAGTATCTGTATTATCTGTTTTTGTTTTACTCCTCAGCCAAAACTTCCGATAGGAGTGGAAACTCCAGGTATTCAAACTATTGGACGCCTGGTTTTTCTTTTGACGCCTTTTAACTCCCTTTGGAAACTGGGAGAAGTAACAAGTATCACACAGCTATTTTGGATCTTTTTGCAAAATGCTTTAAATGTCCTCTTGCTCTTCCCTCTGATTTTCCAACTACTCTATCTCACGCCCTATCTAAGAAAAACTAAAAAGGTTCTTCTTCTCAGTTTTTTACTGAGCTTGGGAATCGAGTGTACACAATTAGTTTTGGATTTTTTCTTTGATTTCAATCGGGTCTTTGAGATTGATGATTTATGGACCAATACTTTAGGTGGCTACTTGGCTTGGGTCCTCTATAAACTACTAAATAGAAACTAGATAAGGAATTAAAATGAGTATCTTAGAAGTTAAAAATTTGAGTCACGGTTTTGGTGACCGTGCGATTTGAAGACGTGTCCTTCCGTCTCCTCAAGGGTGAACACATCGGACTAGTTGGTGCTAACGGTGAAGGAAAGTCAACCTTCATGAGCATTGTAACTGGTAAAATGTTACCTGATGAAGGTAAGGTGGAATGGTCAAAATATGTGACAGCAGGCTACCTGGACCAGCACGCTGTGCTCAAAGAAGGTCAAACCGTGCGTGATGTCCTTCGTACTGCTTTTGATGAGTTATTTAAGGCAGAAGCACGTATCAATGAACTCTACATGGAAATGGCAGAAGAGGGAGCTGATATTGATGCATTGATGGAAGAAGTTGGCGAACTTCAGGACCGTTTGGAAAGCCGTGATTTCTATACCTTGGATGCCAAGATTGACGAAGTTGCTCGTGCTCTTGGTGTTATGGATTATGGTATGGATACAGACGTAACAGCCTTATCAGGTGGACAAAGAACCAAGGTACTTTTAGCCAAACTTCTTCTTGAAAAGCCAGATATCTTGCTTTTGGATGAGCCTACCAACTATTTGGATGCGGAACATATCGACTGGCTTAAGCGCTATCTCCAGAACTATGAAAATGCCTTTGTTCTCATTTCCCATGATATTCCATTCCTCAATGATGTGATTAATATCGTCTATCATGTGGAAAATCAACAGTTGACTCGCTACTCTGGAGACTACTACCAGTTCCAAGAAGTCTATGCTATGAAGAAATCGCAGCTGGAGGCAGCCTATGAGCGTCAACAGAAAGAAATTGCGGACCTCAAAGACTTTGTGGCTCGAAACAAAGCACGTGTTGCTACTCGTAATATGGTCATGTCTCGCCAGAAGAAATTGGATAAGATGGACATTATCGAGCTTCAAAGTGAGAAACCAAAGCCTTCCTTTGATTTCAAACCGGCTCGTACACCAGGTCGATTTATTTTCCAAGCCAAGGACTTGCAGATTGGTTACGACCGCCCACTTACAAAACCATTAAATCTTACCTTTGAACGCAATCAGAAGGTTGCCATTATTGGTGCCAATGGTATCGGTAAAACAACCCTCTTGAAGTCTCTTTTGGGAATTATTCCACCAATTGCTGGGGAGGTTGAACGTGGGGACTACCTAGAACTTGGCTACTTTGAGCAAGAAGTGGAAGGTGGCAATCGCCAGACGCCTCTAGAAGCGGTTTGGAATGCCTTTCCAGCCCTCAATCAGGCTGAAGTCCGTGCAGCTCTAGCCCGCTGTGGCTTGACGACTAAGCACATCGAAAGCCAAATTCAAGTCTTATCAGGTGGGGAACAAGCCAAGGTTCGCTTCTGTCTCTTGATGAACCGTGAGAATAATGTCCTTGTTCTTGACGAACCTACTAACCACTTGGATGTGGATGCCAAGGACGAACTCAAACGTGCTTTGAAAGAATATAAAGGGTCAATCCTTATGGTTTGCCACGAACCTGACTTCTATGAAGGATGGATGGATCAAATCTGGGATTTCAATGAACTAACATAAATAGCCATAAAAAAACCAAGTCTATTTGACTTGGTTTTTTTTACGAGGGTTGCAAATAGTAGAAGTCGTGCTGCTATCAACTTGTTTTTGTATCAAAAATAACTAATTGGTTTGATTTCCCACGATTTCATCCTCTTCAAAGTGTCCAACACCATCTTCAACAACAAATGGGCAAGTAACTTTCTTTTTTATTCCATTTTCATCATAGGAACAAGTGATGTTATAGATTCCATCGGAAAATGAATTTTTTGGTAAAGATAAGATTCTTTCCTTAAAGGCGTCCACAGGACTACCATTTTCTGCCTTTATATTCGAAAGGTCACAATCAAAATCGAGAGTAAGACCTTTGTTTTTCATGAGATCTTTTGTTGTAATATTATAAAATCCAGCTGCGTCAGAATATCCTTTTTCTCGATTGCTGACAGCCTGCGCCATAATTGCCACATAGTAGTTTTCGATAGGATATTTTCCAAATTTAAAACTAGAAGTTATTGGTGTCGCAAAGAGTTTATCTATTTTTTCAGCAGTAGCATTTTTGATACTGTCTTCTTCTTGTTGGAAATTTGGCCTTTCTTTGTATACATCTAGTAAGAAACTGAATTCATCTTGTTTGACAGTAGTAAATAGTGCCTTTTCTTTGTCGTTAAGAAGTGTTTCAAGATCTGTTCCTGAAAGAAGAAAGAAATTTGATAAATGTTTTCCATCCTTTCCATGAATTTTTGCGATAGTATTTTCTTTTAAAATAGTTCCATCGGATAAATTTTCTGTATATGTTAGCTTGTAGGCAGTTCCATAAAATGCTTCAATCTCTCTGTGTTTATCCACTACTTCAACCTTTCCTTTAAGCCCAAGAGATTGGAATTCCTCAGAAAAATCGGGAGTAGAGTATGTCATGGCTGGCGAGGAGGGAGAGAAAGAGATTGTAAGCAGTGTTAGGTTAGTATAAAAAATTACCGTAACTCCAAAGATAAAACCAAGTATGTCCAAAGTATCTTTCCCTTGTCCTAACTTTATCGTCTGATAAATACCGATAAGGAGAATGATAGAGTAAACAATACTAGCGCTAACTAGTACTGGATAATTATCAATGTAATTAAGTGGAGCACCCTTAAAACCTATTATTTGCATGAAAAACCCAATTGTAGCTAAGACTAACTGTGTAGTAGAAGTCTTTTGGATCAACTCATTATCTTCAAAGGAGGATTTTAATTTTGAGATATCTCTAAAAATAAAAATATTTCCTAGCACAATTCCTGCATATGATGCGAAAAAAGCTGGCCACAAGATTATAAAAGCAAAACCTCCAGAATCATATGTAATCGAATAAACGACATTAAAGATCAAATATGTTGGCAAGAGTAAGCCAAGTCGGAATAGGTTTATTTTATAAGGTTTCATAGGAAAACCTCCTTTGTTACTGTTAACTGTATTATATCATAACTGGATAAGAAAATAGAGCGCTTACATGGAACTGTAAAATCAAAAATCCAAATCTATTTGACTTGGATTTTTGACTAATTTAGTTGCTTAACAGTGTCTTTCTCAAAGTAACTCTTACCATTTTCAACAACCATCGTGATGGTGATGTCGATATATTTACCGTCAGATAAAGTGCTAACAGTGAATTTATAGATACCATCGGATAGCGTTCCAACTGGAAGTGATGTTAATTTATCTTTTAAGTAGTCTACACGATTATCATTTTTATTATTCTGTGTATCCTCGATGACACTAAAATTTAAGTGCTTGATAGAAATGATTAGAGATTTATTGTTGATATGCTTGTTAATATCGATATTGTAAAATCCTGCAATATCCGTATCTCCATTTTCTCTGTTTTTTACAGCTTCTTTAATTAGAATACTATAAAATTTTCTTTTGTCAGCTGGTGTAATCTCGACAGAATAATTCTCTAGTAATTTGAAACCAACTGCCTCATTAAGTTTAGTCACTATATCATCTTTTAGATTTAGATCTCTTATTCTTTCTTCGTAGACTTTTAGGACAAATTCAAATTGCTCAAGTGTAACTTTATCAAATAACTCTTTTTCCGTATCGTTTTCAAGATAGGAACGAATTTCTTTTTTGTCCTTTTCATCTAATGTTGTTACGTGTGTTCCATTATGAACATCAGAAACATAAATAAAATCGATAAAACTTTCTCCGTTCGATAAAGTCTCATTATAGAATAAAGTAGTAAGTGTTCCGTTATAGGGCTCAATTAAATGTTTTTTCTCATATACTTCGACTTTTCCTTTTAGGCCAAAGTCTTTAAAGTCCTGTACATATTGATCCGTCGACCCCCATACTGAAACTTTGCTATTCGTGATTAACAATAAATTACATAACAAAATGACTATAGTCCCAAAAACAAAACTTGATTTGTTTGAAGACTTGTCGATTTGATCGAGCTTTGTTTTTTGAAATTTCCCAATAAAGAAAATAGCAGAGTAGAGAAGATTAATACAAAATAATGTTAGAAAATTATCAATATAATTGATTGGCCACCAGCGTAGATATATCATATTTGATAATTGTAAGCAAACTCCGATAGTCGCTATAATTAGTTGTATATTACTAGTCTTTCGAACTAAGGGATTCTCTTTATAGGTTGATTTTAATTTGAGAGGATCCCTAAAGGCAAAAAAATTACCTAAAAGAATCAAACTTATTGCTAAAAAGAATACAGGCCATAGAATGAAAAAAGCATAACCTGCTGAATAGAAGAGGGCAAAATAAACTAGATTATAGATTAAATATCCTAATAAGACCAAGCAAAGTCTTATCAAGCTTATTTTATATGGTTTCATAGAAAGCCTCCATAAATTGTTAACTCTATTATACCATAGAATTATACGCAAGGGAGCGCTTTCAGAATTGTTACTGACTAATGAAAAAGATAGGTCTATTGACCTATCTTTTATTAATAGTTTAGATATTGTTCAATCTCAGACTTTTGAATTTCTTTTCCATAGTGACAAATCGGGCAAGAAATGAAAAAGATAGGTCTATTGACCTATCTTTTATTAATAGTTTAGATATTGTTCAATCTCAGACTTTTGAATTTCTTTTCCATAGTGACAAATCGGGCAAGAAACGAAATAAGTTTTTCCGTAAGGAAAGAGTGGAATCCAGTAAAGAGTAAATTTACGTCCGTATTCCGTAATTTCCCAAGTACCAACATTGTTACAATGGCCACACTCGATAGCAGTTTGTGTATTTCCCAACACTTTTTGGTAACCTTTTGACCCCCAAAATAGAATCATTTTATAATCTCCTTAAAGTTAATGATGTTATTGTTTACTGAAATCGTAGTCTTTCACAATTTCAATGCTATCAATTGTGATAGCAGTAGTTGGTTTATCTTTTTCATCTTTTTCAGCCTTAGCAATCTTATCTACAACGTCCATACCTTCTATGACTTGTCCAAAGACAGGGTGCTTGCCATCAAGACTAGGATTTCCACCTTCTTTGTAGGCTTCGATAATTTTCTTAGGATAGCTACTTGTAGGAAGTTTAGCAGAATAGTCTGTTGTACTTTGATTAATGAAGAATTGGCTACCATTGGTATTTGGCTGCCCAGTATTTGCCATTGAAAGGGAGCCACGGATATTGTATAGATAAGGAGAGATTTCATTTTTAAAACCAGTTCCAGTATCCTTGGTATTATCCTTGCCATGCCAGATAGATTCACCACCGGTACCATTTCCTTTTGGATCTCCGCCTTGAATCATAAATCCATCTATTACACGATGGAAGGTAACACCATTGTAATATCCTTCTTTAGCATGAGTTAGGAAATTTTCAACAGCAAGTGGAGCCAACTTTGGAAAGAGCTTGATGCGGATATCGCCTAGGCTTGTGTGGAGGATAGCTTCAGCTTCGTTTTCAGCAACTTCCTTAGAAAGTTGAGGGAAGTTAGCATTTTCATTTGTCAAGGCATCTTTTAAGTCAGCAGCTTCTTTGTTTGCAGCTTTTGAACGTTCTTCCTCGGCAATTTTTGTATCAACGTAATCATCCCCACGAAGTGTACGTTGGATGCTTGTACATCCACCGAGAGCAAAAGTTGAAATGAGTAGTAGTGTAGCTATTTTTTTCATGTTATTCCTTTCAACAATCATTTCTACTATTGTACCGTAAAAGAAAGGGGATTTCAAATATTAGTAGTTTATATAACTGGTTTAGATAATAGTTGGGATTTCATCATCATCTTGAAAATCTTCAACATTAATCAATGAACTTAATGCTAGGTCTCGAAAAGAATTATGCTTCCTCTTTCTGTCTGAGTTCAAAGAGGTCTTCTACTTTCAAATCAAAAACTTGAGCAATTTTAAGAGCCATTTCCAGTGAAGGATTGTAACGGTTATTTTCCAAGTGCAGAATTGTCTCGCGTCGCATGCCGATGAGGTCGGCTAACTCCTGCTGGGTCATGCCTGTGGACTCACGAACAGATTTGAGATTAGTAATAATCTTGCTTTCTTTAGCCATGCTTATCCTCTCCGTTCCAAGATAAGATAGACAACCGCAAAGATGAGAATCAAGGCAGCTATGCTAATAAAGATCTGGCCCATGTAAAGAGTGAGAGACCCCATATACCCAATGATAACTGCTAGGATCATCAGTGCGCCTAGTATAAAAACAAACATCAAGCTTGCTGCCTTGGCTAAATTAGCATAAAAGCGTTCGTCCGGAGTTTCCTTGACATTTTTAAAACAGAAAAACACAAATACACTCACTTCAATAACGAGGCCAATTCCCAAAATCCATTCTCTAATACCAGAGCTTTCGCTAGGGGTTGCAACCAAAAACCCTACTGTATAAAAAATGCTTGCTGCAAACACAAGTATCGTGTAAAGCTTAGCAGACAAGTCAAAAATAATCTTTCCCTTACCTTTCTGACTTTTATGAGGCCATGGTTTCATATGTAGCCAGCCCCAAATAGCTACAATCTGACTTAACACTGAAATACCAACAATAACTAACTTGGGTCCCCAACTAAGATTAGAACCAAATAAAACAATAAAATCAATAGAGAGAGCTACGGCAATCATTGAAATGAGGCCACGCATTTTTTGACTTTTTTTCATGATAGACTCCTTTTTTGTGTTATAAATATATAACACTTAAATTTATGTTATAAATATATCACATTTAAATTTGGAAAGCAAGAATTTATGTGTCAAGGTGGCAATTATTTGAAAAAATTTTTTAATTAAAGACCTCGCTAGTCAAACAACTAAAGAATTCTTTGAAGCAATGTTTGGATAGTTTCGTTAATAGTATTTGATGATAAAGAATTTTTGGAAAATCTAGATACTGTATGAATCTTTACTTTATTCTTAGACAGTTATAAAGTCGATCAGAATGAACCTTGTAAATGTATAAGCTAATTCTTACAGACCTAAACTATTCCCCTGTTTAAAAAATACTGATTCAAATTTTATGAAATTAAACAGTATATCCCGTTCTGAAAAGCCTTGATATTACGCTATTTTTAGTTCAATTAAAATCTATACTTTCCAAACCAGATCTTAAGAAAGCTCGTAAAGCTAGCCAGTTCTATATACGTTAAGAACTATCTACAATACAGCATTTACAACACTTCATGCCTCACACCATTTAATTGAAAGTTATTTAAATTAGATGAAAATTTGTTTTCTGAAAAACTGGGAAAACATTTATTTTAAGCGAATTTCGAATCATATTCGAATGGGAGTTTTTAAAATCATGTTTCGGTTGTAAAAGTGCCAAACTGGATTCTCCATAGGAGAATGATATCTCCAGCTAGTAAATCATCTGCTAATAGGTCCATTTGTCATTTGGGAACGGGCTTGGGATATAGTAGCCAACCTTCGACATCACGATTTGGAGAGATATAGGAATTGACAGGGTAATCTTTATAGATAGTATCAACAGTAGTATTCATAAAGTTTCTCTTTCTAACTTATCCCAATTCTTCTACATATTTCTAAAAAATAAAAAAATTTAAATTCTGTCAAGTTTTTTTCTTGACACCTCTCAGAAATCTGTTATAATAGAACATGTGCTAAATAGCTTGGCTATTTCACCGAAATAAAAAATAAAAGAAAAGAGATACTAAAAATGGCAGTAAAAATCCGTTTGACTCGTATGGGTTCTAAGAAAAAACCTTTCTACCGTATTAACGTAGCAGATTCACGTTCACCACGTGACGGACGTTTCATCGAAACAGTTGGAACTTACAACCCACTTGTTGATGAAAACCAAGTAACTTTGAAAGAAGACCGCGTTCTTGCATGGTTGGCTGATGGAGCTCAACCTTCAGATACAGTACGTAACATCCTTTCAAAAGAAGGCGTATTGAAAAAATTCCACGATTCTAAATTCTCTAAATAAGTTTAAAGTAGGTTGACGGATGGATACGATTGAAAATCTCATTATTGCAATTGTGAAACCTTTGATTTCACAACCAGATGCCTTAACTATCAAAATTCAAGACACTCCAGAGTTTATGGAATACCATTTGAATCTTGACCAGAGTGATGTAGGTCGTGTGATTGGACGTAAAGGTCGCACTATCTCAGCGATAAGAACGATTGTCTACTCTGTCCCAACTGAAGACAAAAAAGTAAGAATCGTTATTGATGAAAAATAAAAAGAGCGGGACTTAGGTCTCGCTTTTTTTGCAAGGAGAATAGCATGAAAGATGTAACTATTAGACAATTAGAGACCTATTTGTTAGAACATTACAAGAAATCACGAACAGAGGAAGGTCTTTTTATAAAATTAGTTGAAGAGGTCGGAGAAGTAGCTGAAGTTTTGAATGGACGTTCTGGGCGAAAAGCAGGGGTTCAAGACTCAAATATTGAATTAGCAATCGAACTAGCTGATATTATTCACTATACAGTTGCGATTGCAGCTATAAATAATATTGATTTAACGAAGACAATTTTTGAGAAAGACAAGAAAGCATCTATTAAATACAATCATGAACGAAATCTAGAACAGTATCTTGATGAGACTAACGAAAGCAGTCATCATTAAATACCAGTTCTAAATCTGATACATTATTGCGTGATGATATCTAGATTCAAAGGGAGTTATAAATTATGAACGAAAAAACAAAAGCCTATTTGGCAGCCTTGTCTTTTTCAACTATTATTGGGTTTTCTTTTCTATTTACCAAGGTTGCCTTAGGATTTGCTAGTCCTTTGACCAACTTAGCCCATCGCTATACAGTCGCAGCTATTGTACTATTCATAATGCAACAAAGCAAACTGATTCAGGTCAAACTTTCAAAAGAGGACATTCTTTCTATTTTACCAATGAGCCTCTTTTATCCCATCCTCTTTTTCATGTTTCAATCCTTTGCTCTTCAGTATATTTCATCATCTGAAGCTGGGATTTTGCAAGCCCTAGTGCCCATCATTACCCTCATTTTGGCCTCAATCTTTTTAAAGGAAAAAACCACGACGGTTCAAAAGTTCTTTCTTTTTCTTTCAGTAGCAGGTGTTATTTATATTTTCCTTAGTAAGGGTGCTAACTTCGATGCAGGGGCAGGTATCTTTGGCTATGTCTTGATGCTTGGATCTGTTTTCTCAAATGCCATTAATAATATCCTTAGCAAGTACAAGGGAGGCCAGTATAAGGTTATGGACCTGACTGTAGTTGTGATTCTAGTCGGCTTTATTGTTTTTAATTGCTTAAGTCTCTTTTCTTACATCGCAAGTAGTAATCTAATGGGCTATTTTGAGCCTCTTAGTCATGTTGGCTATATCTTTTCTATCCTCTATTTAGGAATTCTAGCCTCAATCGTAACAGCGGCTTTATCTATTTATGCTATTGTTAGACTAGGAGCATCAACAGTTAGTGTTTTTGGAAATCTAGGAACTGTTTTAACAATTGTAGCAGGAGCGGTAATTCTGCAGGAGCCAATTTATAGTTATCACTTGCTTGGTGCATCCATGATTATTACTGGAATTTTAGGCATGAATCTGATGAGAAAAAAGTAAAGATTGCTTAGCAGTCTTTTTTTTATCTAAATGATGCAGAAAATTCAAAATTTTTAATGAAATTTTGCTTGGAATACGATGATTTTAATATAGCATGATAAAATAGATAAAAAGAATGATATTAGGATAAAGAGGAGAGAATGTATTAATGAAGCCAAATGATATTGCTGAAACAATTGCTTTTTATAACAGAGAACCCGAGGTGTTGGAACGTCACCTTATAACAGTCGTAGATTGTGATTTGGTTGTTTATCATCGTCCTGGAAACGCAAGTAAAGGCCACATCATTTTCTATCATGGAGCTTGTGGCCGTAGTCAGATGTAGGCCCACCAGTATGATGCTTTTGATGGATTTGACCTTTACTTTGTCAATGTTAGAGGGCAGGGTGAATCACCTATGAAAGTTGGCCTTCCCGACTTGGAAGGCGCTGTTCAAGATGTAGATGCTATTTTATCCTATTTCCAGTTGGATAAGGTGATATTGGTTGGTCATTCTTGGGGAGGAAATCCACTTCAAGAGTACACCTATCGCCACCCAGAAAGAGTCCTAGCCTTGGTCATGGTAGACAGTTGGGGACAGCATCGTTACCTATCAGATAAAGAAAGAGGTCGAATCAAATATAGTTCTCTTATGTATAAAACGATTCCTTGGAAGGTGATTGCTGATAAGAACTCAAAAATGTGTAGTGATAACCCTATCACAAGAGAATTAGTCAAGACGGCAATTATAGAAACTGGGAGAGATGTTTTTTTGAATCTTGGAATCACAGGTTTCTTAGCTGTCCATGAGATAGAAGGTTATCAAGGAAATCCCCCCCATGCTTTTAGTAAGAGGAGAAAATGATTTTCCCAAACACCTAAAAATGATCTACGATGGTATCATTGCTCTAAATCCCAATGCGCGTCAGGTAACGATTTCAGATAGTAAACACCAACCGATGAATGACCATCCTAAAGAGTTTAATCAGATAGTTGGTGATTTTTTTGAAGAAGTAGTAGCCTTGTAAGATAGGACCTATTCAGCTTGTGAAAATCCCTGTAACATGATAAAATAAAGGGAGTAAGATACACAGGAGATTAAATGAACTACTTTAACGTTGGAAAGATTGTTAATACACAGGGCTTGCAAGGTGAAATGCGGGTTTTGTCTGTGACAGATTTTTCTGAAGAACGCTTTAAAAAAGGTGCAGAGTTAGCCTTGTTTGATGAAAAGGATCAGTTTGTTCGAACAGTGGTTATTGCTAGCCACCGTAAGCAAAAAAACTTTGATATTATCAAGTTTAAGGATATGTACCATATCAATGATATTGAAAAATACAAGGGTTACAGTCTGAAGGTTGCAGAGGAAAATCTCAATGACCTGGATGAGGGTGAGTTTTATTACCACGAGATAATTGGTTTAGAAGTCTATGAGGGAGATAACTTGATAGGAACTATCAAGGAAATCCTTCAGCCAGGCGCCAATGATGTCTGGGTAGTCAAACGAAAAGGTAAACGAGACCTTCTCTTACCTTATATTCCGTCAGTTATTCTCAATGTTGATATTCCTAATAACCGTGTCGATGTAGAACTCTTAGAAGGGTTAGACGATGAAGATTGATATTTTAACCCTCTTTCCTGAAATGTTTTCACCGCTAGAACATTCGATTGTTGGGAAAGCTCGTGAAAGGGACTTTTAGATATCCAATACCATAATTTTAGAGATTACGCAGAAAAAGCCCGTCATGTAGATGACGAACCTTATGGTGGTAGCCAAGGTATGCTACTTCGAGCACAACCGATTTTTGATGCCTTTGATGCCATTGAAAAGAAAAATCCGCGCGTGATTCTTTTAGATCCGGCTGGAAAACAGTTTAACCAAGCCTATGCTGAAGATTTGGCTCAAGAAGAGGAACTCATCTTTATCTGTGGGCACTATGAGGGCTATGATGAGCGTATTAAGACTTTAGTTACAGATGAAATATCTCTTGGAGATTATGTTCTGACTGGAGGAGAGCTGGCAGCAATGACCATGATTGATGCTACAGTTCGCTTGATACCAGAGGTGATTGGTAAAGAATCTAGTCACCAAGATGATAGCTTTTCATCAGGCCTACTCGAATATCCGCAGTATACACGGCCTTATGACTATCGTGGTATGGTGGTTCCAGAGGTGCTTATGAGTGGTCACCATGAGAAGATTCGACAATGGCGACTCTATGAAAGTCTTAAGAAAACCTACCAACGTAGACCTGACTTGCTGGAACATTATGAATTGACAGCAGAAGAAGAAACAATGTTGGCTGAAATTAAAGAAAAAAACGATTAAAAGGAGAAACCTATGCAAGTAATTAAACGTGATGGACAAGTCGCAGACTTTAACCCAGATAAAATCTATCAGGCTATTTTAAAAGCCGCGCAGACAGTCTATGTCTTGACAGATGATTTGCGCCAAAATCTAGCCCAAGTCACTAAGAAAGTCGTGTTGGATCTTGAAGAAGCCAAAGTGGAACGTGCAACTATCAGTATGATCCAGTCAATGGTTGAGCATCGTTTGCTAGGTGCAGGCTACATCACCATTGCTGAACACTATATCTCTTACCGTTTGCAACGTGACTTGGAGAGAAGTGGCTATGGTGACCACATCGCAGTTCACCTACATTTTGAACAAATTCGCTAAGATAAAGAGTGAGATGATAGGAGCATCTCACTCTTTCTTAAACCTGTTTTTTTGAGCAGTTTGAACGGTTGAAGGGACAAAACTAACTCTCTGAATATCCGATATTCGGATAATCCGAGTAATATTTTTAGCAAAATTTTTAACAATCAGTTGTTGGCGATCCGTATCGTACTTGATAATATCACCAGTAAAGCTAGTCTCAGAAAAAATAATATGAACAGCTGTTTTTTTCTGAATGGCTTGTTGAATAGTTGTTGATAATGAGTTATTTTGGATTGGAGTAGGCTCATCTTGTCCATAAAGGAAGCTTTGGACTTTTTCTAGCGCTTGTTTGAATAAAAGTTTCATAAGAGCCTCCTTTCTAATCTATCATTATTATATAAAAATTATAGAAAATCTACAAGATTTTACGAATAATCAATAGAATATAAAAAAGGAGAAAACAATGGCAGAATTTACTTTTGAAATCGAAGAGCATTTACTAACTCTATCAGAAAATGAAAAAGGATGGACCAAAGAAATCAATCGTGTTAGTTTTAATGGAGCCACAGCAAAGTTTGATATTCGTAGTTGGAGCCCCGATCACACAAAGATGGGAAAAGGAATTACACTTTCAAACGAAGAGTTTCAAGTAATGGTGGATGCCTTTAAGAATCAATAAGCTTTCATTCATTTAAGAAGAACCGAAAAGAGGCAGGAAAAAATCCTGGCCTCTTTTTTATTTGCTTGAAAAATAGGGTTGAGTACGGAGACGATGAAGCAGTGGTCGGCTGATGAAGCTAATTGCAACAATTTTAGCTAGATCAGGAATGATAAAAGGAATGACTCCTACAGCCAATGCTTTATCAAAAGGCATCCCAGCTAGGAAGTGGAGGCTGAGAATACCACCTACAAAGACAAGAGAATCTCCCAAGAGATTTGCAAAGAAAATACGTAAGTAACCACTATTCGTGTGAGTTAGATAGGACGCAAGTCCAGCATAGACAAGATCAAACCAAAGGTAACCAGCACTTGGTCCTACTAAAACGTGAAAACCAGCTCCACCGCCAGCGAAAACAGGAAGACCAATGGCACCTAGTAATAGATAAAGTCCTACTGAGAGGACAGCTTCTCTAGGTCTAAAAACAGTAGCAATCAGTCCAATAGCAAAGTTTTGCAGAGTGAAAGGAACGGGACCAATGGGAATACTAATCTGAGCTAATACTGCAATAAGGGCAGCTCCTATAGCAGGGATGGCATAGATATGTGCTTTTTTCAAAATAGTTAACCTCTTTTTATTTTATAGTAACTATTATATAATTCCATCAACTAAAGTCAACCATTTTTTTCAAAATAGTTAACTGATTTTGTAACGGCCGATTTGAAATCAATAAAAAAGAGCTAAATGGTCTCTTTTAATTGATTAACGCATAGTAACAAATTCTTCTGAACCTGTTGGATGGATAGCGACAGTAGCATCAAAGTCAGCTTTTGTAGCTCCCATCTTGATAGCAACTGCAAAACCTTGAATCATTTCGTCAACTCCGTAGCCTATTCCATGAAGGCCAACTACCTTTTCGTCTGCACCAGCTGTAACGAGTTTAAAACGAGCTTCCTGACGGTGACTAGTGACGGCAGAATACATAGAAGCAAATTTTGAAGTATAGACTTTAATGTTTTCTTGTCCATACTCTTTGATAGCTTCTTCCTCAGTCAGACCAACAGTTCCGATAGCTGGGTGTGAGAAGACAACGGTAGGGATAGTAGTGTAGTCCATTTTAGCATTGGTTTTACCGTTGAAAAGTCTTTCAGATAAGGTACGACCTGCCTTGATGGCAACAGGAGTCAGTTCTTTTTCACCCGTGACGTCTCCAAGAGCGTAAATTCCATCAACGACTGTATTTTGATATTCATCAACCTGGATAAAACCACGTTCATTGAGGGTAACACCTGCTTTTTCAAGTTGAAGTCCTTGGATATTTGGACGACGACCTGTAGCCCAGATAACTTGACTTGCAGTATGAGTGCTACCATCTTCAAAATGAATGGTAATTCCTTGCTCTGTTTTTTCAAGTTTGGTTGGAACCTTGTGGGTGTGTAAGTTTAGTCCTGTATTAGCCATTTCTTGAACTAGACTCTCAACTATATAACTATCAAAACCACGAAGAGGTCGATCACGACGTACAAAAAGATCCGTCTCGACACCAAGTGTATGAAGTACACCAGCCAGTTCGACAGCAATGTAACCTGCACCTAAAATAGCTACAGATTGCGGTAACTCTTCCCAGGCAAAGACATCATCTGAGCTACCCCCTAACTCAGCACCAGGAATAGCTGGAATATGTGGCTGAGCTCCAGTTGCAATGACAATGTGCTTGGCACGGATCAATTCACCATTAACACTGACTGTATGAGCATCTACGAACTCTGCACGTCCTTCAATCAAATCAACTCCGTTACGTTTGAAGCTTCCATCATAAGAAGAACGAGCACGATCAATATAGGCTTCACGATTTTTACGAAGGGTAGAAAAATCAAAATTGACACCAGAATTTGTAAAACCATAGTCAGGTCCATATTGATGGATGCTCTCAGCTATTTGGGCACCATACCACATGATTTTTTTAGGAACGCATCCTAGATTTACACAGGTTCCACCTAGTTTCTTTTCCTCAATAACAGCTGCTCTAGCGCCATGTTCGCCAGCACGATTCATGGTAGCAATACCCCCGCTACCTCCTCCGATGGCGATAATATCATATTCTTTCATTGAAAGCTCCTTTAGTTGTTTTCTAGTCATATTCTATCTTTTTTTGAAAGTCAATGCAAAAATCTGCTACGTTTAAAAAATTAAAGAAAATGCTTGCAAAAGTAAAAAAGAAATTGTATTATATAACTAACACAACAATAAAAGATTCGGCAATTATTTTTGGATGGTCGGAAATAAATTGTCCATTTTTAGGACTTGTGCTATAATCTTAATATATGTTTTAAACAGAGGTATTGAAATGAAAAAGAAGTCAAAATCTAAAAAATGGCCTTTATATACAGCTATTGGCGTTGCGACAGCCCTTGTGATAGGAGCAGGAGCTATCTTGCTCTTCAGACAACCGAGTGAAACAGTAGCTAGCGATGAACCGAGTCACATCGTGATTGCAAAAGAAGGAACGGTTGCTTCCTCGGTTCTCTTATCTGGTAGTGTAACTGCTCAAAATGAGCAATATGTTTATTTTGATGGAAGTAAGGGCGAACTAGATGAGGTCTTGGTTTCGGTTGGAGATCAGGTTAGTGAAGGGCAAGCTTTAGTAAAGTATAGTAGTTCTGAAGCGCAAGCTGCTTATGATGCTGCTACTCGTGCTATTGCTAAGGCTGACCGTCATATCAATGAACTGTACCAAGCGCGTAATAATGCAGAGGCAACGCCAGCTATTCCTCAAGCAGGACTCGAAGGTAGTGTAGATGGAGCCCAAGCTCAAACGTCTGGTTCATCTGTATCTTCTATTGATTCACAAATTAGTGATGCACGTGACACTCGTGCAGATGCAGTAGCTCAACAAGAAAAAGCATTAGCTCAGTTGAATGCGACGACGGTATTAAGTACAGTTGAGGGTACTGTTGTTGAGGTAAACCGTAATGTTTCTAAAAATCCGACGGGAAATAGTCAAGTTTTGGTCCATATCGTAAGTAACGATAATTTGCAGGTTAAGGGAGAACTATCAGAGTATAATCTCGCTAACCTTTCAGTTGGTCAAGAAGTTACATTTACTACAAAGGTTTATCCTGATAAGACATGGACTGGAAAGATTTCATATATCTCAAACTATCCAAAAACAACAGTGAATCAAATTCAAGTCAAAGTGGTTCTAATTCAGGATCTAAATACCCTTTCACTATTGATGTTACAAGTGAAGTTGGAGATTTGAAACAAGGTTTTACTGTTAGCATTGAAGTTAAGAATAATAGCAAGGCTTTGATTGTTCCGATTACTAGTGTGGTCATGGAAGAAGATAAAAACTATGTTTGGATTCTTGATGAAAACAAGAAGGCTAAAAAAGTTGAAGTTGGGTTGGGTAATGCGGACGCAGAAAACCAAGAGATCACATCTGGTTTGACAGATGGAACAAAAGTCATCAGTAATCCGACAGCTTCCTTGCAAGAAGGAAAAGAGGTGAAGACTGATGAAACAACTAATTAGCCTCAAAAATATTTGTCGTAGCTATCGAAATGGTGATCAGGAATTACAGGTTCTGAAGAATATTAATTTAGAAGTTCATGAAGGTGAATTCGTAGCAATCATGGGACCGTCTGGTTCTGGTAAGTCTACTCTCATGAATATTATTGGAATGTTGGATACCCCTACAAGCGGTGAGTACTACTTAGAAGAAAAAGAAGTAGCTGGTTTGGGTGAAAAACAGTTAGCTAAAGTTCGAAATCAAGAGATTGGATTTGTTTTTCAACAGTTCTTTCTCTTATCTAAGATGGATGCATTGCAAAATGTGGAGTTGCCTTTGATTTATGCGGGGGTTCCTGCTTCAAAACGGCGTAAACTAGCTAAGGAATATCTAGAAAAAGTAGAATTAACTGATAGAAGCTATCACTTACCATCGGAATTATCAGGTGGTCAGAAGCAGAGAGTAGCCATAGCGCGTGCTCTCGTTAACAATCCTTCTATTATTCTGGCAGATGAACCTACTGGAGCCCTGGATACCAAAACGGGTAATCAGATCATGCAACTCTTGGTTGAATTAAACAAAGAAGGAAAAACCATCATTATGGTAACGCATGAGCCTGAAATTGCTGCCTACGCCAAAAGACAAATTGTCATTCGTGACGGTATCATTTCGTCTGATAGTGCCCAAGTAGAAAAGGAGGAAAACTAAGATGCAGAATCTTAAATTTGCCTTTTCATCCATTATGGCCCACAAGATGCGTTCTTTCTTGACCATGATTGGAATTATTATCGGTGTTTCCTCTGTTGTAGTTATCATGGCTTTGGGAGATTCCATGTCTCGTCAGGTCAATAAAAACATGACAAAGTCTCAGAAAGACATTCATGTCTTTTTCTCACCTACAAAGAGTAAGGACGGTTCCTTTACCCAGAAGCAATCTGCTCTAACTCTGTCTGGTAAAGAGGAAGATGTTATTGTTGAACCACCAAAACCTCAAGAATCCTGGGTTAAGGAAGCTGCTAAGCTCAAGGGAGTGGATAGTTACTATGTGACCAACTCAGCCAATGTGACCTTGACCTATAAGGATAAAAAGGTGGAACACGCTAACATGACGGGTGGGAATGTCACTTATATGGATGCGGTCGAAAATGAAGTCATTGCAGGTCGAAGTCTTAGAGCACAAGATTATAAGGATTTTGCAAACGTGATCATTTTAGATGAAGAACTTGCTAATAGCCTTTTTGGTTCTGCACAGGAAGCACTCAATCAGATTGTGGAAGTAAATGAAATCAGTTACCGTGTTATTGGTGTTTATGCAAGTAAAGAAGCCAAGGCTGTAAAAGCCTTTGGAGTCGGAGGACTACCAATTACGACCAATATTTCCTTGGCAGCTAATTTTAACACAGATGAGATTTCAAATATTGTCTTCCGTGTTAACGATACGAGCCTGACTCAGACTTTAGGTCCAGAATTGGCAAGAAGAATGACGGAGATTGCAGGTCTCCAACAAGGGGAGTATCAGATAGCAGATGCAACGGAAGCCTTCAACGAAGTGCAACAAATGTTCGGCTTCATAACAACGATTATTAGTGCTATTGCAGGAATTTCCCTCTTTGTTGGTGGTACTGGTGTTATGAACATTATGCTTGTTTCTGTGACAGAGCGTACCCGTGAGATTGGTTTACGGAAAGCACTAGGAGCAACTCGGGGTAATATCCTAGTTCAGTTCTTGATTGAATCCATGATTTTAACCTTATTAGGTGGTTCATTGGTCTTGTACTTGCTGCAGGAATGACTATGCTTGCAGGAGTTCTTCTTCAAAACTTGATTGCAGGAATTGAAGTTGGAGTATCCATCCCAATAGCTCTCTTTAGTTTAGCGGTCTCAGCAGGTATCGGTATGATATTCGGTGTCTTACCAGCTAATAAAGCTTCTAAGCTCGATCCAATTGAAGCACTTCGCTATGAATAAGACAATCTACAGGAAAAACGAGATGGACGCTTGTCTATCTTGTTTTTTGTATGGATTTCCCTATCGAAAATCACTAAAAATGTGGTATAATGAAGTGTTAGAAAAACAGGTTTCATTAGCCTGGAAAGGAAATATTATGTCTGAAAAGAATTTTTATATTACAACACCGATTTACTATCCATCTGGTAAACTTCATATCGGTTCTGCCTACACAACTATCGCATGTGATGTCCTAGCTCGTTACAAACGCCTCATGGGCTACGATGTCTTTTATCTGACAGGTCTTGATGAGCATGGTCAGAAAATCCAACAGAAAGCTGAAGAAGCTGGGATTACACCTCAAGCCTATGTTGACGGTATGGCAGTTGGAGTTAAAGAACTCTGGCAATTACTCGATATCTCATATGATAAATTTATCCGTACCACTGATGACTATCATGAAAGTAGTAGCTCAAGTTTTTGAACGCTTGCTTGCTCAAGATGATATCTACTTGGGTGAATATTCTGGTTGGTATTCAGTTTCAGATGAGGAATTCTTTACAGAAAGTCAACTTGCAGAAGTTTTCCGTGACGAAGCTGGAAATGTAACGGGTGGTATCGCTCCATCAGGCCACGAAGTAGAATGGGTTTCTGAAGAATCTTATTTCCTTCGCCTCAGCAAATACCAAGACCGTTTGGTTGAATTTTTTAAATCACATCCTGACTTCATCACTCCAGATGGCCGTCTCAATGAAATGTTGAAAAACTTTATTGAGCCTGGTTTGGAAGACTTGGCGGTATCTCGTACAACCTTTACCTGGGGTGTGCCAGTTCCATCCAATCCTAAACACGTTGTCTATGTATGGATTGATGCCCTTCTCAACTACGCGACTGCTCTTGGTTATGGTCAAGAGGATCATGCTAACTACGATAAATTCTGGAATGGAACGGTCTTCCACATGGTCGGAAAAGATATTCTTCGTTTCCACTCAATCTACTGGCCAATCCTTCTCATGATGTTGGATATGAAATTGCCTGATCGCTTGATTGCCCATGGTTGGTTTGTCATGAAAGACGGTAAATGTCTAAGTCTAAAGGGAATGTCGTATACCCTGAAATGTTAGTAGAACGTTATGGACTAGATCCACTTCGTTACTACCTCATGCGTAGCCTTCCAGTCGGTTCAGACGGAACCTTCACTCCAGAAGACTATGTAGGACGTATCAACTATGAATTGGCAAATGACCTCGGAAACCTCCTTAACCGTACGGTTTCTATGATTAACAAGTACTTTGGTGGACAAATCCCTGCCTATGTAGAAGGTGTAACAGACTTTGACAATGCACTTGCTCAAGTAGCAGAACAATCAATCGCTGACTACCATACCTACATGGAAGCAGTTGACTACCCACGTGCACTTGAAGCAGTCTGGACTCTTATCTCACGTACCAACAAATATATCGATGAGACAGCACCTTGGGTCTTAGCTAAGGATGAAGCGCACCGTGACCAATTAGCAAGTGTTATGAGTCACTTAGCAGCTAGTCTTCGCGTCGTAGCGCACTTGATTGAGCCATTTATGATGGAAACTAGTCGTGCAGTTTTGACTCAACTTGGTCTAGCAGAAGTTTCTAGCCTTGAAAACTTGAGATTGGCTGATTTCCCAGCAGGTGTAACAGTAGTTGCCAAAGGAACTCCAATCTTCCCACGACTTGATATGGAAGAAGAAATCGCATATATCAAGGAACAAATGGAAGGCAACAAACCAGCAGTCGAAAAAGAATGGAATCCAGATGAAGTCGAACTCAAGCTAAACAAGGATGAAATCAAGTTTGAAGACTTCGATAAGGTTGAAATTCGTGTTGCTGAAGTCAAAGAAGTTTCTAAAGTGGAAGGTTCTGACAAATTGCTTCAATTCCGCCTAGATGCTGGTGATGGTGAAGACCGTCAAATCCTTTCTGGTATTGCGAAATTCTATCCAAACGAACAAGAATTGGTCGGTAAGAAAGTACAAATCGTTGCCAACCTCAAACCACGTAAGATGATGAAAAAATATGTCAGCCAAGGGATGATCCTCTCAGCTGAACATGAAGGAAAATTAACCCTTCTCACAGTTGATCCAGCTGTACCAAATGGAAGTGTGATTGGATAAGATTTAAAAGGACCAGTTTGAACTGGTTCTTTTCTTTTGTATGACGATAGTTGATAAAAGAGGCATTCTACTTTATAATGAAGAAAAACGGAGGAAAAAGCCATGAAATACATTCCATTTGGACAAGAGAAAAGAGAACTATCAGAAATCGTCCTAGGCATGATGCGAATCAGTGACAAGTCGGTCAAAGAAGTGGAGGAACTGGTTGAAACAGCCCTATCTGTCGGAATCAATGCCTTTGACTTGGCAGATATCTATGGTGGAGGTCGTTGTGAAGAATTGCTGGGTCAAGTGTTAAAGCATCGTCCTGACCTGCGAGAAAAGGTGTGGATCCAGTCCAAGTGTGGCATTCGCATAGAAGAATTTACCTATTTTGATTTTTCAAAAGATTATATTTTAGAATCAGTAGACGGGATTCTAAAGATTGCAGGTTGATTATCTAGATAGCTTGCTTCTCCATCGCCCAGATGCCTTAATGGAAGCCGACCAAGTGGCTCAAGCCTTTGAAATTCTTCACACATCAGGTAAAGTTCGAAACTTCGGTGTGTCCAATCAAAATCCTATGATGATGGAATTACTGAAGAAAGAGGTCAAACAACCTTTATCTATCAATCAATTACAACTAAGCGCAGCTTTCACTCCAGGATTTGAATCAGGTTTCCATGTCAATATGGAAGGTGACAAGGCAGCTTTGCGTGATGGTAGCGTCTTTGAATACTGCAAACTGAATGACATGGTCATTCAGGCTTGGTCAGTCTTGCAGTTTGGCTATTTTAAGGGTAATTTTGTTGGAAAAGAGCAATTTCATGATCTAAATGAAATTCTAAATCGATTAGCCTTAAAATACGGTGTAACCCCATCAGCTATTGCTATCGCTTGGGTGTTACGCTATCCAGCTAAGATGCAGGCAGTAGTAGGAACAACTAACCCTAAACATTTGATAGAAGCAAGCCAAGCAAGTAATGTCAACCTAACTCGAAAAGAATGGTATGAGATTTATCTAGCAGCAGGGAATGATTTGCCGTAAGGGAAATTTGCATTTCAAAAATCACAGTCAAAAAACCGTTGGAAAACGGTTTTTTGTTATAATGAAATTAAGATTTATAGATAACAAAGGAGAAAAACATGACATTTGAAGAAATCTTGCCTGGACTAAAAGTGAAAAAGAAATATGTACGTACTGGATGGGGTGGAGCTGAGAACTATGTCCAGCTCTTTGATACCATTGAACAAAATGGCGTCGCCCTTGAAGTGACACCCTATTTCCTCATCAACGTATCTGGTGAAGGGGAAGGCTTTTCTATGTGGAGTCCAACTCCTTGTGATGTCTTAGCGACAGATTGGGTGGAAGTCCATGACTAAACGTGTATTGATTACAGGTGTTAGCTCAGGGATTGGTCTAGCCCAAGCTCGACTCTTTTTAGAAAAAGGTTGTCAGGTTTTTGGAGTGGATCAGAATGAAAATCCTGATTTACAGGGTGACTTCCACTTTTTACAGCGTGATTTAACGCTTGACTTGGAACCAATTTTTGACTGGTGCCCTCAGGTGGATGTTCTATGCAATACAGCTGGGGTTTTGGATGACTACAAACCTTTACTAGAACAAACAGCCCAAGAAATCCAAGAAATTTTTGAAATCAACTATGTGACACCAGTAGAGCTGACGCGACATTATCTTACGCAAATGCTGGAGAAAAAAAAGGGGATCATCATCAATATGTGTTCCATTGCTTCAAGTCTAGCAGGCGGTGGTGGGCACGCCTATACCTCGTCTAAGCACGCCTTGGCTGGTTTTACCAAGCAGTTGGCACTAGACTATGCAGAAGCTGGTATCCAGGTCTTTGGGATTGCTCCTGGTGCAGTCAAAACTGGTATGACAGCAGCTGACTTTGAGCCAGGTGGTCTGGCAGACTGGGTAGCCAGTGAAACACCCATCAAACGCTGGATTGAGTCAGAGGAAGTAGCAGAGATTAGCCTTTTCTTAGCAAGTGGAAAAATGAGTGCCATGCAAGGACAAATCCTAACTATTGATGGTGGCTGGAGTTTGAAGTAGGAGGAGTTGGATGGAAATCAAAAAACACTTTGGTGTCTATGGCGTTTGCTTTGAGAATGGGAAACTGCTCTGTATTGAAAAAACAAGAGGCCCCTATCAGCATCGTTTTGACCTACCAGGTGGTAGTCAGGAAGTAGGGGAGGGACTGACTGAAACCCTAAAGAGAGAAGTTCTGGAAGAGACAGGTTATATGCTTAGCCAGTATTCAAATCCTAGGATTTATGATGTGCTAGTTCATGAAGAAGAGCAAGACTTCGCCGTACATCATATCATGGCCCTTTATGATATCGTACTCGATTTCGAAGGCTCTCAAAAATCCCTTCCTCATGAAGTTTTTGATGGAAGTAATGATTCAGCACAGGCAATTTGGCTTTCTCTTGAGCAGATGACCGAAGAAAATGCCTCCCCTTTAATATTAAAAGTGAAGGCAGAGTTACGAGGATTTCCAGAATTAGAACTGACAAGTTATAGGAATTGGAAAGTAAAAGAAAAGAAGGAGAAGAAATGACACCTCAAGAAATGTGGAATGCCTACAAGCAAATCAACCCTTCTATCGGAGATGAGATAGATGCTTGGGCTTTTGGAGTGGAAGCAGATCTCTTGGCAGATTTGGTACTAAGAGGCGAAAAAACAGCAACAGCGTCAGCTTACGATCTCTACGCATTAGAGGACGAACCCCTTCCGCAAGAAGGGACTTTCGATGTCATTTTAGACAGTCAAAATCAGGCTGTCTGCATTGTCGAAATTACAAAGGTTTCCGTTCAGCCTTTTAATCGAGTGTCAACTGACCATGCCTATAAGGAAGGTGAGGGAGACAAATCTTTAGCCTATTGGCGTCAGGTTCATGAAGACTTTTTCAAAGACTGGTTAGGAGAAGCAGGTCTGACTTTTACACCTGACAGCAAGGTGGTTTTGGAAGAATTTCGCAAGGTCTACCCTTTGTAGCCTGCTATAAGGAAGAAAGTTTTGGAAATAGTTGTCCAAAGCTTTTTTCTGACTTAAAATGATAAAACGAGCAAACAAAAAGCGGACATGATTGTCCGCTTTTTTGAATCTATCAAGTGAAGTTGTGGATAAAGTATTTCAAAGATGTTTGTCTTTGGAATCTCTATTCATATCACTTCTACATTGGTTGATTATTTTTTCGAATAAAAAAGAAGAGAGCAATGCTCTCTCCTCTCTAAAGTAATTTATCTAATATTATTTAGAAAATTTACGTTTCATAACTACAGTACCTGACAAGATTACCACACCTGCCAATACAAGTACTAGGCTTGTAGCCTCACCAGTAAATGGAAGAGTTGGTCCTTCTTCTGTTGTAGTTGAACGACCTGGTTCTGGAGTCGTAGTTGAACGACTTGGTTCTGGAGTCGTAGTTGAACGACCTGGTTCTGGTGTTGTAGTAGGACGACCTGGTTCTTCAGTTGTTGTGGTTGTAGTGTCGCCGTTACCACCACCGTTTCCGTTATTTGGAACATATGGGTATGGTGGTGTAGTTGGTTCTACAGTTGTTGTAGTAGCTTCTGTTGTTGTAGTAGCTTCTGTTACTGGAGCCTCAGTTGTTGTTGTAGTTGGTGTTGGGGCTTCAGTAGTTGGTGTTGGGGCTTCAGTAGTTGTTGGAGCCTCAGTAGTTGTTGGAGCCTCAGTAGTTGTTGTAGTTGGTGTTGGGGCTTCAGTAGTTGTTGGAGCTTCAGTAGTTGTTGTAGCCTCAGTAGTTGTTGTAGTTGGTGTTGGGGCTTCAGTAGTTGTTGGAGCTTCAGTAGTTGTTGTAGCCTCAGTAGTTGTTGTAGTTGGTGTTGGGGCTTCAGTAGTTGTTGGAGCTTCAGTAGTTGTTGGAGCCTCAGTAGTTGTTGGAGCTTCAGTAGTTGTTGGAGCTTCAGTAGTTGTTGGAGCTTCAGTAGTTGTTGGAGCTTCAGTAGTTGTTGGAGCTTCAGTAGTTGTTGGAGCTTCAGTAGTTGTTGGAGCTTCAGTAGTTGTTGTAGCTTCAGTAGTTGTTGTAGCTTCAGTAGTTGTTGGAGCTTCAGTAGTTGTTGTAGCTTCAGTAGTTGTTGGAGCTTCAGTAGTTGTTGGAGCTTCAGTAGTTGTTGGAGCCTCAGTAGTTGTTGGGGCTTCAGTAGTTGTTGGAGCCTCAGTAGTTGTTGTAGTTGGTTTGTTTGATGTGTTGACGACCTTAATCACGTTTGCATCATCAATTTTTTCAACCTTAGAAGTGTAACCTTCAGGTGTATTTGTTTCCACTACTGAGTACTCAATCTTCTTACCGTCTTTGATACCTGGTAATTTAGTAAATTCTGCTTTCCAACCAGAAGCTTTTGTAAGAGTTTGTGTCATCCCTTCCAAGGCTTGGCCGTCAGCATATAATTGAACAGTGATATCTTTACGGTCAGATTCTTCGTCACCAACCCACTCTTTCTGAACTGTCACAGTTGTATCACCAGATACCCAGAATTTCAACTCATTATTGTTCCAGAAAGCTGGATCAGTTTGAGGTGTTGTGATTTCGTCAGCTGTCAAGGTTGCATTGTTGTCAACACGGATGGTTGATTTAGGAATTAATGTTTGGTATTCAACGATTAATTCTTCGTCCGTAGCTGTTTTGAAAACATCACTTACGTCTGATAAATTAACGGTAAATCCATTTCCGTCTGCATCGAATTTAACATGTTTCCAGAAATCCCATCCTGAAGCAACCACTTGTCCACCTTTTCTTAAAGTGAATGATGGTTTCAAGTAAGTTCCAACGAAGAATTCACTTGCAGCGTGATTGGCAGCTGGAGCAAAAGTGATTTTTGAGTAATCTACAGCTGGAGCTTGGATTTTATCTGATACAACAGGATTTGTGATGGCTTGTTTTTTACCATCTCCATTGATACGGATAAACCATTTTGTTAGATAGTAGTCATCTCCAACATTCATCCAAGCATAGTTTTCAGAAACATCCAATTTGAATGTCTTAGATACATAGTCACCTGTAAGGTTGTATTTATTCAAGACTGATTCAAATACGCCAGGTCCATCAGGGCGTGTAATGATGACAGATTCTGAACCGACTTTAGAAGTGGCAGTCTTGTTTCCAGGATTTCCTGGAGTGCTATCCCACACTGCTCGGTATTGGAATCCACCCTTAACATTTTGGTTCATGGCTTCGATTGCTTTTTTAAAAGTAAAAGTAATCTTCTTGTTTGTCATTGACAAGGTAGCTACTTCAGCACCGTTGGCTTGAAGTGATTGCGTTGCGAGTTCTGTGATATTTAAACCTTCGGGAGCGTCGATGGTAAAAGTATCTCCTTCTTTAACAGATTTACCTGTTAAGTCCCAGTCAAAAGAAAATGTGACCTTTTGACCAGATGTATCCGCTTTAAGGTTTGTAATAGTGGGAGTGACAGTTGCTGCAGAAACTGGCTTGATGATTGACAAACCAAGAGCAACTACACTGAACATTGCTACAAACGCGAATAATTTTTTATAGAAAGTTTTCACTTGTTCCTCAATTCCTTTCTTCCATAAAATCTTCTTGTTTGGTAATAACACCCAAAATGTTGATTTATATCATTTAATAAAATTGACAGTCCTATTCTGACGAAAAATCCTTTCTTTATTGCAGTTTACTCCAGCTCCATTGAAGATAAATTAATGCAATAGTTTTGAGACTCCGTATGTTATCAACTACTTTATATTTAGAGTAACTATTAGACGTAAAAGGGATTTTCTGCTAGTTTATTTCATGGACATGAATCCAATATTTAAAAAATAACTAATGAATTTTTAAAATATTGGATTCGCTTCTGAAGAAAACTAATAATAGAAGTGAAATATATTAAAAAAACATAATGATTGTTATAGATTAAGTATTAATATACCAAACACACTAATTTTAGCACTAACGTATGCATTAGTCAAAGAAATTGATGCGAATTTCCTATAATTTTTGGTTTCTTTTGACTTGTTTTGACAAAACATCAAAACAGGCTTAAAATATAGAAATTCTAGGCGTTCACAAAACCGATTTCTTATTGTTTTAGTTCAAAAAGACAAAAATTGTATAAATGAACTTTCAAAGCTTTTTTCTGACTTAAAATATGATAAAATAGGTATGTTTGAACTAGAGCATATGCTCAGAAATTTAGAATAGGAGAATATGATGCAAGCAGTAGAACATTATATCGAAAAATTTGTTCCTGAACATTATGATTTGTTTTTAAACTTGAGTCGTGAGACCAAGACGTTTTCAGGAAAAGTAACCATTACTGGTCAAGCTAAAAGTGACCGTATTTCCCTTCACCAAAAAGATTTGGAAATTGCTTCAGTTGAAGTAGCAGGTCAAGCTCGTACATTCACAGTTGATAATGAAAACGAAGCCCTTCATATCGAACTTGAGCAAGCAGGTTCAGTTGAATTGGTTATTGCTTTTTCAGGTAAAATCACAGACAACATGACAGGAATCTATCCATCATACTACACAGTTGATGGAGTTAAGAAGGAAGTTTTGTCGACTCAGTTTGAGAGCCACTTTGCCCGTGAAGCCTTCCCATGTGTGGATGAGCCAGAAGCAAAAGCAACCTTTGACCTAGCACTTCGCTTTGACCAAGCAGAAGGCGAACTTGCCTTGTCTAACATGCCTGAGATTGACGTTGAAAATCGCAAGGAGACGGGTATCTGGAAGTTTGAAACTACACCTCGAATGTCTTCTTACTTGCTAGCTTTCGTAGCTGGTGATTTGCAAGGAGTAACTGCTACAACTAAAAATGGTACCTTGGTAGGTGTATACTCAACCAAGGCCCATCCACTTTCAAACCTTGATTTCTCACTAGATATCGCTGTTCGTTCTATCGAATTTTACGAAGACTACTACGGAGTCAAGTATCCAATCCCTCAATCTCTTCACATCGCCCTTCCTGACTTCTCAGCAGGTGCTATGGAAACTGGGGTCTCGTAACCTACCGTGAAGTCTACTTGGTTGTGGATGAGAACTCCACCTTTGCCAGCCGTCAACAAGTAGCTCTCGTCATTGCCCACGAGCTTGCTCACCAATGGTTCGGTAACCTTGTGACTATGAAGTGGTGGGATGACCTTTGGCTCAACGAAAGCTTCGCCAACATGATGGAATATGTCTGTGTAGATGCGATTGAGCCAAGCTGGAATATTTTTGAAGATTTCCAAACAAGTGGAGTGCCATCCGCTCTTGAACGCGATGCGACGGATGGCGTTCAATCTGTTCACGTTGAAGTCAAACATCCAGATGAAATCAATACGCTCTTTGATGGAGCTATCGTCTATGCCAAAGGAAGTCGCCTCATGCACATGCTTCGTCGTTGGTTAGGGGATGCTGATTTTGCCAAAGGTTTGCATGCTTACTTTGAAAAACACCAATACGGAAATACCATTGGTCGTGACCTTTGGAATGCTCTCGGACAAGCTTCAGGCCGTGATGTTGCAGCCTTTATGGATTCTTGGTTGGAGCAACCTGGTTATCCAGTTTTGACTGCAACAGTTGAAAATGATGTTTTGAAGATTTCGCAAAAACAATTCTTCATCGGTGAGCATGAAGACAAGAATCGTCTTTGGGTAGTGCCCCTTAACAGTAACTGGAAAGGTTTGCCAGATACACTCGAAACTGAAAGCATCGAAATTCCAGGATATGCAGCGCTTCTTGCTGAAAACAAAACAGCTCTTCGTCTCAACACTGAAACACTGCCCACTACATTACTGACTATCAAGGTGAATTACTGGATGCTATCCTTTCAGAATTAGTTGAACTTGATAACACAAGTAAGCTTCAAATCGTCCAAGAGCGTCGTTTGCTTGCTGAAGCAGGACATGTATCATTTGCAGACTTGCTTCCAGTCCTTGATAAACTTGCTAAGGAAGAGTCTTACCTGGTTGTTGCTGCAGTTTCTCAAGTGATTTCTGCCCTTGAGCGCTTTATCGATGAAGGAACAGAAGCTGAGAAAGCCTTTAACACTCTGGTTGCTAAATTGGCTCGTCACAATTATGAACGACTTGGTTTTGAAGCAAAAGAGGGTGAATCTGATGAAGATGAATTGGTTCGTCAATTGACCATTTCTATGATGATTCGTTCAAATGATGAAGAAGCGAGTCAAGTTGCTAGTCAAATCTTTGCAGCTCATAAAGAAAAACTTGTAGGACTTCCAGCAGCCATTCGTGCTCAAGTCCTCATCAATGAAATGAAACACCATGAGACCAAGGACTTGGTTGCAGCTTATCTAGACCTCTACACTCATGCAACAGATGCAGTTTTCAAACGTCAATTAGCAGCTGCGCTTGCATACAGCACAGATGCAGAAACATCCAAACTCTTCTTGCAACTTGGAAGGACAAATTTGTCGTGAAACCACAAGACTTGTCTGCTTGGTATTACCAGTTCCTAGCTCATCAAACAACTCAAGAAACTGTTTGGGTATGGGCGCGTGAAAACTGGGATTGGATCAAGGCAGCCCTCGGTGGAGATATGAGCTTTGATAGCTTTGTTATCCTTCCTGCTCATGTATTTAAGACAGAGCGACGCTTGGCAGAATACAAGGAATTTTTTGAACCACAACTCTCTGACCTAGCTCTTAGCCGTAACATCGGTATGGGAATCAAGGAAATCGCAGCGCGTGTTGAATTGATTAAACGTGAAAAAGCAGCGGTTGAAGCAGTTGTTGCACAATATGGCAAGGCTTAAAAACTTTTTGACTAAATAGTATATAAAAACTCAACTTTCTCTTAGAAAAACAAGGAAAGTTGAGTTTTTTTTAAGATATTTTTGCTATAATGGTTATAATAAGGAGGAATTTTTGATGATCAAGATTCTATTAGTGGAAGATGACCTGGGACTATCAAATTCAGTTTTTGACTTTCTAGATGATTTTGCGGATGTCATGCAAGTTTTTGATGGCGAAGAAGGTCTCTATGAGGCCGAAAGTGGCGTTTATGATTTGATTCTCCTTGATTTGATGTTACCTGAAAAAAATGGTTTCCAAGTCTTGAAAGAATTGCGAGAAAAAGGTGTATCTACGCCAGTTCTCATCATGACAGCTAAGGAAAGTCTCGATGACAAAGGACACGGATTTGAGCTTGGGGCTGATGATTATCTAACCAAACCATTCTACCTAGAAGAACTCAAAATGCGTATCCAAGCCCTTCTAAAACGTTCGGGTAAGTTCAACGAAAATACTCTTTCTTATGGTGATTTGACGGTAAATTTATCTACCAATGAGGTTAAAGTCAATGATACTGTCGTTGAACTCTTGGGTAAAGAGTTTGAGCTTTTAGTTTATTTTCTCCAAAATCAAAATGTCATCTTACCAAAGACACAAATTTTTGATCGTCTGTGGGGATTTGACAGTGATACAACCATCTCCGTAGTAGAAGTCTATGTATCAAAAATTCGTAAGAAATTAAAGGGCTCAGCCTTTGCTGAAAACCTTCAAACTTTACGTAGTGTTGGGTATATTTTAAAACATGTTTAATAAAATAAGAAAGAATTGGTACGCAGAAGATTTCAGCTACTTTGTCCGTAACTTTGGTGTCTTTACGCTCATCTTCTCTGCAATGACTTTGATTATCTTACAAGTTATGCACTCGAGTCTTTATACTTCAGTAGATGAAAAGTTGCAGATTCTAAGTAGCAATCCCCATGATGTGATTCAATTGGCTGTAAATAGAACGTCAGAGGGTATAAAAGATCTGAACAATGAATCTGTTGTAAAATCGGGCGATAAGAAACCAAGTGTTAGTTCAAATACAGAAGCAATCCTGTTCGATGAAAATCTGAATCAATTGATAGCAGGAAATCGCTTTTTAGGCTTAGACAAAATTACCTTTAATAAAAAGGATTTAAATCATATCCGACAGCTTCATATTCAGAATAGTTTTGGACAGGATGAGATTTATAGAGTTCTACTAACAGAAATGAATATTGAGACTGTTTCGACCAATATTAAATACGCGGCCGTATTGATTAATACCACTCAGTTAGAGCAAATCAGTCAGAATCATGAACAGCTTATCGTAGTTGTAATGGCTAGCTTTTGGATTCTGTCACTTCTAGCTAGTCTATACCTTGCTAGAGTTAGTGTCAAACCCTTACTTGAAAGTATGCAGAAACAACAAAACTTTGTTGAGAATGCCAGTCATGAGCTTCGTACACCTTTAGCAGTTTTACAAAATCGTTTGGAAACACTTTTTCGCAAACCTGAAGCTACCATTATGGAGTCTAGTGAGAGTATAGCTTCAAGTCTAGAAGAAGTGCGTAATATGCGCCTTTTAACAACCAATCTTCTCAATCTAGCCCGTCGTGATGATGGTATTAAGCCAGAATTAGGTGAGGTTCAACCAGAATTTTTCAACACAATCTTTACAAACTATGAAATGATTGCAACTGAGAATCATAAAGTCTTTCATTTTGAAAATAGAATCAAGCGTACCATTATTACAGACAAGCTTCTCCTTAAGCAATTAATGACAATCCTCTTTGATAATGCTGTAAAGTATACAGAAGAGGACGGAGAGATTGATTTTGTGATTACTGCAACAGATCGTAACTTGTACTTGACTGTATCGGATGACGGTATTGGTATATCACAAGCAGATAAAAAGAAAATATTTGATCGCTTTTACAGAGTTGATAAGGCCAGAACTAGACAAAAAGGTGGATTTGGTCTTGGCTTATCCCTAGCTAAACAAATCGTCGATGCCCTCAAAGGATCTATCAGTGTTAAAGATAATAAACCCCATGGAACTATTTTTGAGGTAAAAATCGCTATCCAAACACCGCCCAAACGTAAAAATAAATAAAAAAACCTTCGATTCATCGAAGGTTTTTATTTGAATTTTTTCTTGATAAAAGTGCGTTGAAGTTTTAAGGTCCCTAGACTAAGTGCTACGGCCAATCCCAAAGATAGAATGGTATTTAATTTTAATGATAGGAATATAAAACTAAAGATTGCTAAAAAGACACAGAAACAAGCAATATTTACAAAGAAAAGAACTTCTTTTATACTAGCGACAGAAGTATTCTCTGGAATATAATCTTGATACTGGGTTGTTTGTTCTTTCTTGTTCAAACTCATACGATTGTAATTTTCTTGCGGGCATTTCTCTCTCCTTACAGTACACCTTCTATTTTATCATTTTTTATATTGAAAATTATTACAGGATTGTTACAAATTGCATAAACACTGTTTTTTATCTCCAATCTGTCTTCTTGACACCCCTGCCGGAAAATGATAGGATGAGTAAACCGTTTAAAATTTATCATTTTTTTAACTTATATGAGGAAAAATTTGATGGTTAAAACGAATAAAAATCATACACAGATGCAAATAAATTCAATTTTGAAGTAAGGACAGGATTCTTTTAAATTGATTCTAGTTGTTCATGTCGAGATAGTTTTCTATCTTTAGTGCTATGATAGAGGGGAGATATGTTCCCTCGACAACAGAATACTTAAAGGAGATTGGCATGTATCTTGCTATCAAAGAAATTTTACAGAATAAACTGCGTTACAGTTTAATTCTAACAACCATTTTTCTCATTGCTTTTATGGTCTTTTTTATGACCAGTTTGGCTCTCGGGCTTGTTCGGAATAACAGGGCTGCTATTGATAATTGGCAAGCAACAGGAGTTGTGCTATCCGATTATGCAAATGATAATTTGACTGCATCCTTTATACCAGAAAAAGACTACAAGGATAAGGTGTCTGAGGATGCTGTTCCCTTAAGCTATATGTTTGCTGTAACAAACTTGGTTAATAGTAGTGATAAGATTAATGTCTCCATTTTTGGCCAAGAGTGGGACAGTTTTATCTCTCCGACCTTGATTGAAGGACATTACCCAGAAAATGACCAAGAAGTTGTAGTGGATCAGTCTTTTGAAAATTATGGCATCAAACTTGGGGACGCAATTCAACTCAACGGAAGTGAGACAAGTTTTAAGATTGTAGGTTTGACCAAAGGAAATAAATTTTTCACGGAACCTGTTGTCTTTACAAGCTTAACAACGTATTGGAATCTACAAGGAATAACAAAAGGCAATCGTTCTATCTCTGCATTAGTCTTGCAAAATGATGTAGAAGTGACTGGCGATGGCTTGAAGCAGATTTCTATTCAAAAAATGATTTCAAAAATTCCTGGTTATACCCCTCAGGTCAATGTATTCTCAGGAATGATTCTAGCTATGATTGTCATTACAGGTCTGATTGTTGGGATTTTTATTTACATCATTACTATTCAAAAATTAGGCCTTTATGGCATCATGCGAGCGCAAGGAATTCAGATAAATCCATCGTATGGTCCCTTTTCTGTCAAATCTTTCTCTTATCTGGTTTAGGTATTGGAATGGCCTTGGTAGCCATTTGGGCTGTCATCTTAGTCTTACCTGCAACCTTCTTTTTCTACCCTAGTTGGCTAGCTTACTTTGTGTTAAGCCTGGTCATCTGCTTAATGGCACTACTAGGTGGGGTCATTTCGCTTCCGCGTCTACTTAAAGTGGATCCAATTACAGCGATTGCAGAATGATAAGGAGAATGATATGACGACATTAATTGAGATGATTCAAGTGACAAAAACTTATGGCGAAGGCAATATGAAAGTTACAGCTCTCCATGAGACCAATTTTCAGCTAAACGCTGGGGAGTTTGTAGCGATTGTAGGGCCTTCTGGATCAGGTAAAACAACCTTTTTAACGACTTTAGGCCAACTTCAGGAAGCTTCAAGTGGAAAGATTCTAGTAAAGGGAAAAGAGACTGGACATTTATCTGAAAAAGAAAAAACGGATTTGCGCTTCAGAGAATTTGGTTTTATCCTCCAGGCTTCAAATCTGATTCCTTTTTTAACGGTTAAGGAGCAATTAGATTTAATTGACCGCTTGGATAAAAAGAAATCAGAAAAAAGTGATCGACAAGAGTTGTTTAGTTTATTGGATTTGGAAAAGGTTCAAAATCACTATCCAAAAGCTCTCTCTGGTGGAGAACGCCAACGAGCTGCAATTGCTAGAGCCCTTTATAATAATCCGAGCATCGTACTTGCAGATGAGCCGACAGCTAGCTTAGATACGCAACGTGCTTACCAGGTTACGGATATGCTGGCTTCAATTGCCCATGAGCAAGGCAGGGGTGTTGTCATGATTACGCATGATACTCGCTTGCTGGATAAGGTTGACCGTGTTTATGTTATGGATGACGGACGACTAGTTGAAAAGACACAAGCATAAATCTAAAAAGTGAACTGCCATTGATGCGGTTCACTTTTTTTGAAATTTCGCATCATAAGACACGCTTTTCTATATAGCTGATTTTTTTGAAATATGGTATAATCTTGTCTATGGAAAAGATTATCATTACAGCAACTGCTGAAAGTATTGAACAAGTGAAACAGCTACTCGAGGCTGGTGTCGACCGTATTTATGTCGGTGAGAAAGATTTTGGACTTCGTTTGCCAACAACCTTTAGTCATGAGGAATTACGTGGAATTGCAAAAATCGTTCATGATGCAGGTAAGGAATTAATTGTTGCAGTCAATGCCCTCATGCACCAGGATATGATGGACCGTATCAAGCCATTCTTGGACTTTTTAGAGGAAATCAAGACGGACTATATCACAGTTGGGGATGCAGGTGTCTTTTACGTTGTCAACCGTGATAACTATTCTTTCAAAACGATCTACGATGCCTCAACCATGGTCACCAGCAGTCGTCAGATTAATTTCTGGGGACAAAAAGCAGGAGCGTCAGAAGCTGTTTTGGCGCGTGAAATCCCATCTGCAGAACTTTTCAAGATGCCTGAAATTTTAGAAATTCCTGCTGAGGTCTTAGTATACGGTGCTAGTGTTATCCACCATTCTAAGCGTCCACTCTTGCAAAACTACTACAATTTCACACAGATTGATGATGAAAAATCTCGTCAGCGTGACTTGTTCTTGGCTGAGCCTAGTGATCCAGAAAGTCATTACTCTATTTTTGAAGACAATCATGGAACTCATATTTTCGCTAACAATGACCTTGATTTGATGACCAAACTGACAGAATTGGTCGAGCATGGTTTCACTCATTGGAAGCTTGAAGGTCTATATACACCTGGCCAAAACTTTGTAGAAATCGCAAAACTTTTTATCCAAGCGCGTAACTTGATTCAAGAAGGCAAGTTTACACATGACCAAGCTTTCTTGCTCGATGAAGAAGTTCGCAAGCTTCATCCTAAAAATCGTTTCCTTGATACTGGATTTTACGATTACGATCCTGATATGGTTAAATAAAGATCACAAAACCCGACATAAATTGTTCGGGTTTTTCTAGTGCAAGGATGAATTTAAAGCGTATTCATGCTATAATAGAAATAGCTCTACTTTGGAGGTGTAAAAGTGGAAAATCTGAAAAAAATGGCAGGAATTAAGGCTGCTGAGTTCGTCAAGGATGGTATGGTTGTCGGACTTGGAACAGGCTCAACTGCCTACTATTTCGTAGAAGAGATAGGTCGTCGTATCAAGGAAGAAGGCTTGCAGATTACAGCGGTAACGACTTCTAGTGTAACCAGCAAGCAAGCAGAAGGACTCAATATTCCTCTTAAGTCAATTGACCAAGTGGACTTTGTTGACCTGACAGTCGATGGTGCAGATGAAGTGGATAGTCAGTTTAACGGAATCAAAGGTGGTGGAGGTGCCCTTCTCATGGAAAAGGTCGTCGCAACTCCATCCAAAGAATATATCTGGGTCGTTGATGATAGTAAATTAGTCGATAAACTGGGAGCCTTTAAACTTCCAGTAGAGGTTGTTCAGTACGGTGCCGAACAAGTCTTTCGTCGATTTGAGCGTGCTGGCTATAAACCGAGCTTCCGTGAAAAGGATGGCCAACGTTTTGTGACGGATATGCAGAACTTTATCATTGACCTCGCCTTGGAAGTGATTGAAGATCCAATTGCTCTGGGACAAGAATTAGATCACGTCGTTGGTGTCGTTGAGCACGGCTTGTTTAATCAAATGGTGGATAAGGTCATCGTTGCTGGACAAAAGGGCGTTCAGGTTTTAACTTCAACAAAAGCGAAATAATCAAAATAATAAGGAGACATACTATGCAAAAATTTAATCGTATTCACTTGGTAGTATTAGATTCTGTAGGAATCGGTGCAGCACCAGATGCTCATAACTTTGTCAACGCTGGTGTTCCTGATGGTGCATCAGACACGCTTGGACACATTTCAAAATCAGTAGGTTTGAATGTTCCAAATATGGCAAAACTTGGTCTTGGGAACATTCCTCGCGAAACACCATTAAAGACAGTTCCAGCTGAGAGCAATCCAACAGGTTATGCAACTAAGCTTGAAGAGGTATCTCTAGGTAAAGATACCATGACTGGTCACTGGGAAATCATGGGACTCAATATCACTGAACCTTTCGATACTTTCTGGAACGGTTTCCCAGAAGAAATATTGACTAAAATTGAAGAATTTTCAGGACGCAAGGTTATACGTGAAGCTAACAAACCTTACTCAGGAACAGCTGTCATCGATGACTTTGGACCACGCCAAATGGAAACTGGTGAGTTGATTATCTATACGTCAGCTGACCCAGTTCTTCAAATCGCTGCTCACGAAGACATCATTCCTTTGGACGAACTCTACCGTATCTGTGAGTACGCTCGTTCTATCACTCTTGAGCGCCCAGCTCTTCTAGGACGTATCATTGCTCGTCCTTATGTTGGTGAGCCTGGAAACTTCACACGTACTGCAAATCGTCGTGACTTGGCTGTATCTCCATTTGCGCCAACTGTTTTGGATAAATTGAACGAAGCTGGTATCGATACCTATGCAGTTGGTAAGATTAACGATATCTTCAACGGTGCTGGTATCAATCATGATATGGGGCACAATAAATCAAATAGTCATGGTATAGATACTTTGATTAAAACTATGGGACTTCCTGAGTTTGAAAAAGGCTTCTCATTTACAAACTTGGTAGACTTCGATGCTCTTTATGGACACCGTCGTGATCCACACGGCTATCGTGATTGCTTGCATGAGTTTGATAAGCGCTTGCCAGAAATTATATCAGCTATGAGAGAAGATGATCTTCTTTTGATTACTGCTGACCATGGTAACGACCCAACCTATGCTGGTACAGACCATACTCGTGAATATATTCCACTCTTGGCATACAGTCCAGCCTTCAAAGGAAATGGTTTACTTCCAGTTGGACACTTCGCCGATATCTCAGCAACAATTGCGGATAACTTTGGCGTTGAAACTGCCATGATTGGTGAAAGTTTCTTAGATAAATTAGTTTAAGATGATTCGATACGCTCTACTTGTTAGAGGCATTAATGTCGGTGGAAAGAACAAGGTAGTCATGGCTCAGTTGCGTCAAGAATTGACGGAGTTGGGATTAGAGAGTGTTGAAAGCTACATCAATAGTGGCAATATTTTCTTTGACACAAATATGGCTAGAATTCAGTTAGTTGAAGATTTAAAGGGATTCTTTGAAAGACATTATCCATTTATTCAGAGTTTTTCCTTGTTGAGTCTTGAAGACTATGAAGAGGAGCTTAGAAATCTTCCTGATTGGTGGAATCATGAGATGGCTCGAAAGGATGTACTCTTTTACACTGAGGGCTTGGATAGGAAATCCGTAGAAGAGAAGTTGCTCGCTTTGAAGCTAGGAGAAGAAGTGCTCCATTTCGGGAAACTAGGAATCTTTTGGGGCAAATTGTTAGAAGAGACCTACGCTAAAACAGCCTATCACAAACAACTACTGAAGTTGCCTTTCTATGGCAATATTACCATTCGTAACGCTAATACCTTTGACAAAATTGGTCAATTTTTAAAATAATAAGAAGGAGATAGATAATGACACTATTATCAAAAATCAATGAAACAGCTGCTTTCTTGAAAGAAAAGGGAGTTGAAGCACCTGAGTTTGGTTTAATCCTTGGATCAGGACTTGGAGAACTGGCAGAAGAAATCGACAATCCAGTTGTTGTAGACTACGCTGAAATTCCAAACTGGGGTCGTTCAACAGTTGTTGGACACGCTGGTAAATTGGTTTACGGTGAGCTCGCAGGACGTAAGGTTTTGGCCCTTCAAGGACGCTTCCATTTCTATGAAGGAAATCCTCTCGAGATTGTGACTTTCCCAGTTCGTGTCATGAAGGTTTTGGGCTGTGAAGGGGTGATTGTAACCAACGCTGCTGGTGGTATCGGCTTTGGTCCAGGTACCTTGATGGCAATCACTGACCACATCAACATGACGGGTCAAAACCCATTGATTGGTGAAAACTTGGATGACTTCGGTCCACGTTTCCCTGATATGTCAAAAGCATATACCCCAGAATATCGTGCTACAGCGCATGCAGTTGCTGAAAAACTAGGTGTTAAACTTGATGATGGTGTTTATATCGGTGTAACTGGTCCAACTTACGAAACTCCAGCTGAAATTCGTGCGTATAAGACACTTGGGGCAGATGCTGTCGGGATGTCAACAGTTCCTGAAGTCATCATTGCAGCTCACTCTGGCCTAAAAGTCCTTGGTATCTCATGCATTACTAACTTTGCTGCAGGTTTCCAAGAAGAACTCAACCACGAAGAAGTCGTAGAAGTGACAGAACGAGTTAAGGGCGACTTCAAAGGCTTGCTTAAAGCTATTCTTGCTGAATTGTAATAAACATTAATAAAAGAAAGGTAGGGCGTGTGTTCAAATTTGAACACGAGCGGAAATCTTTTCTACAAACAAAAAATGAAAGGATGGGTAAACTGTATTAGCTGAACTGAATACTGTTTACTCTTCTCTAAATCATAAAAATTAAGAAAGAAAGGAATTGAACCCACCCTAAAAGCAGTGGGAAAAAGATAGTTGGTCTAGCGAGCATCGCTCACTGCGCCCAACTCCTATTTTCCCACTGCTTTTTGACGGGTTTGGTATCTTTCTACGTATCACTTTTAGAATAAAGAAAGGTAGAGCGTGTGTTTTAATTTGAACACGAGCGGAAAGCTCGGAAAATAGATAATCTGACTGAAAAATCAGGATTTCTCGTCAGATTCCTAATTTTCAGTCGCTTTCTGGTCGCTCTTTGTATCATAAATTATGTCTATCCATATTGCTGCTATGCAAGGTGAAATTGCTGATAAAATTCTTCTTCCTGGGGATCCTCTTCGTGCCAAGTTTATTGCTGAGAATTTCCTTGAAGATGCTGTTTGCTTTAACGAAGTGCGTAACATGTTTGGCTACACTGGTACTTACAAGGGTCACCGTGTATCTGTTATGGGAACTGGGATGGGGATGCCATCCATTTCGATTTATGCACGCGAGTTGATTGTTGACTACGGTGTGAAGAAATTGATCCGTGTGGGAACTGCTGGTTCTTGAATGAGGATGTACACGTTCGTGAATTGGTCTTGGCTCAAGCAGCTGCAACCAACTCAAACATCATCCGTAATGACTGGCCTCAATACGATTTCCCGCAAATCGCTAGCTTTGATTTGCTAGATAAAGCCTACCACATTGCCAAAGACCTTGGCATGACTACACACGTAGGTAATGTTTTGTCATCTGATGTCTTTTACTCAAACTACTTTGAAAAAAATATCGAACTTGGTAAATGGGGAGTCAAGGCTGTGGAAATGGAAGCAGCAGCTCTTTACTATTTGGCTGCTCAACACCATGTTGATGCTCTTGCCATTATGACGATTTCTGACAGCTTGGTTAACCCAGAAGAAGACACTACAGCTGAAGAACGCCAAAACACCTTCACTGATATGATGAAGGTTGGTTTGGAAACTTTGATTGCTGAATAAGACTCTTGGCTTTGAAGCTAATCTTCTTGCTTGCGATTTTTAATAGCTGTAAGCTTGATATCCAATAATCATCAAATAAAGTTGAAAGCCCAGTTTGTAATAGCTAAAGGTTTTCAACTTTTTTCGAACTAAAGACTGAAGGAGAAGTAAGATGGATAAAATTGAACAATTACAGGAACTGATAGACCAAAGTCAAAGCATTGTTTTTTTCGGTGGAGCAGGAGTTTCTACTGAGTCTAATATTCCAGATTTTCGTAGTTCAGACGGCTTATATAGTCTTAAGTTAGGTAGGCATTTTTCTGCGGAACAATTAGTTTCTCATACTATGTTTGTACGTTATCCAGAGGAATTTTTCGATTTTTACAAAAAACATCTCGTATATCCAGAAGCTAAGCCAAATTTAGCCCATTATTATCTGGCTTCATTAGAAAAGGCCGGTAAGCTGAAGGCTGTTGTAACTCAAAATATCGATAGTCTTCACGAGATGGCAGGTTCGCAGAAGGTTTTGAAACTACATGGTTCTGTGGACCGAAATTACTGTCTTGGCTGTCATCGATTTTATGATTTAGATAGTTTTTTGGCTCTCGAAGGTCCTGTTCCATACTGCCTAGATTGTGGCCAGGTTGTTAAACCCGATGTGACCCTTTATGAGGAACCTCTTGATATGGATGTTTAGTCAAGCGGCTCAAGTTATCCAGAAAGCTGATTTATTGATTATTGGTGGGACTTCTTTGGTTGTTTATCCTGCAGCTAGTTTGATTAATTACTTCTCAGGTTCAAAACTTGTTGTTATAAACAAGTCAAGTACTCCTCAAGACAGTAGAGCTGATTTAGTAATTGAGGGAAAAATTGGAGAAGTCTTTTCTAAATTGAGACAATAAAATATACAAAAATATATAAAATGAGGGCTCAATTTTTGAGTCCTCATTTTTGATTTAAGAATTGATCTAGTTCTCTTTGATTGTTAATAATCGTAATTTTTTGAGTATAATCGAGAAAAATTCTTTTGTACTGATTTTTGTGTACAGAGCTACGACCATCCCAGAGAATCCAGCGGATAAATTCCCAGTTGAATTGTTCAGGGCAGCCAGCTGCCATGCTTTCTCTAACTTTGCCTCTATATTTGAGATAGCGTCTAAAGGCTCTAAAAAGACAAGACCAGGACGAAAAATTAAGAAAGATGATTTGGTCAGCCTCTTCCATCCTTTCTTCATAGCAACACCAAGTATAGTTGCCATCAATAACCCAGTTCTCGTTTTTCGCTAAAAAAGTCTGCATTTCTTTTAGCATCCAATCTCGATTACTTTCTTGCCATCCTGGTTGAAATTGGAGAGTATCTATATGGAGTTTAGGAATGGAGTAGTAAGTGGCAAGTTTGTCTGCTAGAGTTGATTTTCCTGACCCAGAGTATCCAATTATAGAAATTTTCATGTTGTTCCCTCTAAAATTTGGTACAAAAAAAGCTCCGTAGAGCTCATTTTGTTTTTAGTCTTGATTAACCAAGTTTAGCAGCAAGACGTGCTTTATCACGGCTAGCTTTGTTTTTGTGGATCAAACCTTTAGTTTCTGCTTTATCGATAGCTGAGCTTGCAGCACGGTAAAGTTCTTCAGATGGGTTTGCTTCAAAAGCTTTGATAGCAGTACGCATAGCTGATTTTTGAGCTGAGTTTTTTTCGTTTTGTTTAACGTTCAATTCAGCACGTTTGATAGCTGATTTAATGTTTGCCAATGTTCTTACCTCCATATTTACTAACTATACCATTATATCTGAAAACTGTTATTTTGACAAGGGGAAATCATTTTTTTAAATAAATTTCATCAATTTCGTGATTTTTAGACTTATGGAGAATAACTTCAGCCCGATTTCGTGTCGGTTCTATATAGTTTTGGAGGTTAATCAGATTAATACTTGTCCAAACTTGGTGAGCTAAATCCTTTACTTCACCTAAAGGTAGCTGAGTGTAGCTATAGTAGTAGCTATCAGGATCATCCTGAGCCAAACTTAATAATTTTAGGAATCTATCTAAATACCAACTCTCGATATCCTCTACAGATGCGTCAACATAAATTGAAAAATCAAAGAAATCAGTTATATAGAGACGAGCATTTTGAGGATTTTGGAAAACATTAATTCCTTCAACAATTACAAAATCAGCGGCTTCTACTCGTTGCTTTTGCTCTGGGACGATATCGTAGATTTCATGAGAGTAGACTGGGATATCAACATCTTGACCATTCTTAAGTTGATCAAGGAAATTGATGAGAGCTTCCATGTCATAACTTTCTGGGAAACCTTTCCTAGTCAAATACCTCGTTCGATTAAGGTATCATTAGGGAATAGGAAACCATCAGTTGTAACTAACTCTACTGTAGCTCCAGGAACAATACGTGAAAGCAATATTTGTAAAAGACGACTTGTAGTAGATTTTCCAACAGCCACGCTCCCTGATACACCAATGATAAAGGGCTGGATTTTACTTTCTCTTTGAAGGAAAATACTTTTAGAGAATGCAAGGTCTTCTTTTGAACGCTTGTAGATTTGAATCAGATTCGCAAGTGGTAAATAAATGTCTGTTACATCATCTAAGCTAATTTGGTCATTAAAACTCTTGATTGAATCCAATTCGTCTTCAGTCAAAGGTGGAGTTGTTTTACGATGTAAAGATTGCCACGTTTTTCGGCTTATTTTTTCAAAATGTAAAAATTCATTAGTCATATTTATTCCTCGTTAACTATCCCAGTATATCATATTTCCTTTATAAAAGGGGAACAAATGATTTAAGAAAAAGCGCTTTCTTTGTTAATATATAAGTAAAGATTACATATAAGGGAGGGTCAAGTGACAGAGGTTTTTACAGAAAAAAGACTCGGATGGTCAATCCTTTTAGTAGTCTTTTTATGGTTGTCTCCAACCTTCTTTAACTTTAATATCTCAATTGGAAATCAGCAATATAGTTGGGGCTATTTGGTACTCTTTGTTTTATTACCAACTTTTTGTATTTGTTATATAATTTTAGCTTTTCTAAAAAGACAATGGTGGCTGATATTGATTGGTCTAGCTTGCCTATTTTCATTTTTTATTAGTATGTTCCTAGGTTATCTCTTCTTAGGTCCTTAGTTGGTATAGACCGTGTAAACGATTTAAAATATCTAAATTTTATGGTAAAATAATCCTATGAGTAAAATGTATTATGCAGAAAACCCAGATGCAGCTCATGATGTTCATGAACTTAGAGTTGAGCTACTTGGGCAAAAGATGACCTTTTTGACAGATGCTGGTGTCTTTAGTAAAAAGATGGTTGATTTTGGTAGCCAGCTTTTACTAAGATGTTTAGATGTCGAAGAAGGTGAGAAAATCCTTGATGTTGGTTGTGGCTACGGTCCAATAAGCTTGTCTTTGGTTAAAGCTTATGGTGCCCAAGCGACCATGGTGGATATCAATAATCGTGCCCTGAATTTAGCCCAGCAAAATGCTGTGAGAAATAAAGTTCAAGCAAGCATCTTCCAGTCCAATATTTATGAGCAAGTTGAAGGTCAATTTGATCATGTGATTTCGAATCCACCTATTCGTGCAGGAAAGCAAGTTGTTCATGAAATCATCGAGAAAAGCATTGATTATCTTGTAGACGGTGGTGATTTGACCATTGTTATCCAGAAAAAACAAGGAGCTCCAAGTGCCAAAAACAAGATGGAAGAAGTGTTTGGCAACTGCGAGGTTGTAAAGAAAGATAAGGGATATTATATCCTTAGAAGTGTGAAAGAATGAGAGCAGTAGATCTAATCCAGAAAAAAAGAGACGGACAAGAACTGAGTTCGAGTGAAATCCAATGGTTAATTGAAGGCTATGTGGCAGGAACCGTTCCTGACTACCAGATGTCTGCCTTTGCTATGGCTGTTTATTTCCAAGGAATGGCCACTAGAGAGATCTCTGACTTGACCATGAATATGGTGAAGACAGGTCAGGAATTTGATTTATCAGCTATTGAAGGTATTAAAGTTGATAAACACTCTACAGGCGGAGTAGGAGATAAGGTTACCTTGATTTTAGCTCCCTTAGTCGCTAGTTTTGACGTACCAGTTGCTAAGATGAGTGGTCGAGGTTTGGGACATACAGGTGGAACCATTGACAAATTAGAGTCCATCAAAGGATTTCAAGTAGAACGAAGTCAGGATGATTTTATCAAACAAGTGCAGGATATTGGCGTCTCAGTCATTGGTCAGTCAGAACATTTAGTTAAGGCGGATAAACTTCTTTATGCCCTTCGTGATGTGACAGCAACAGTTGATACTATTCACTGATTGCTAGTTCGGTCATGAGTAAAAAAATTGCAGCTGGAGCTGATGCTATTTTGCTGGATGTTACAGTTGGTGAGGGTGCCTTTATGAAGACAGTTGATGAGGCGCGTGAATTGGCTCAAACCATGGTAAACCTTGGTAAGGCTGTAGGTCGTAAGACAGTAGCAGTCATTACAGACATGAGTCAACCCTTGGGACGTGCCATTGGGAATCGCTTGGAAATTCTAGAAGCACTAGATATTCTTCAAGGAAAAGGACGTCAAGATATTAGTCACTTTATCTGTGAGTTAGCTCAGATTATGCTTTCTCTGGCAAATGTTGAAAAAACTGTTGAGGAAGTGAAAAAGCATCTTGAGAATGGCAAGGCTCTTAAAAAATTTGAAGAGATGGTTCTTGCTCAGGGTGGTGATTTAGAAGATCTCCATCGCCCTGTGAATGTTGCTCATGTTATAGAAATACCAGCACATGAGGAAGGTGTCATTGCAGAACTACCAGCTATGGAGTTTGGTTTATACGCTATGAGACTGGGTGCTGGTCGTGCAGTCAAAACCGATGCTCTTGACTATGAGACAGGGATTGTTTTTGAGAAGAAAGTTGGAGAATCAGTCAAAAAGGGTGAAATTGTCGCAAAAGTATATGCAAATGGCAAAATTTCTCCGGAACTAGTTACAGATTTCCAAAAATATGTTAAAATTAAGGTAAGTGATGAAGCGTTAACATTACGTGAAATCATTGAAATTATCTCCTAATTTAAGGAAAAAACGATATGAAATTAAATAAATACATTGATCATACGCTTTTGAAGCAAGATGCGACAGTAGAACAAATTGATTCTTTGTTATCTGAAGCAAAAGAGTATGATTTTGCCAGTGTTTGTGTGAATCCTTGCTGGGTTTCTTACGCACATTCTGGTCTTCAGGGGACAGATGTCAAAGTTTGTACAGTTGTAGGTTTCCCTCTTGGAGCTACAACATCTGCAGTCAAGGCTTTTGAAACAAAAGAAGCTATCCTGAACGGAGCAGATGAAATTGATATGGTGATCAATGTTGGAGCTCTCAAGTCCGGGAATGCTGACTTGGTTGAATCAGACATTCGAGCAGTTGTAGAGGCAAGTGGAGATAAGCTTGTTAAGGTGATTATCGAAGCTTGTTTATTGACAGATGATGAAAAAGTTTTGGCATGCCAATTAGCCCAAAAAGCAGGAGCAGATTATGTTAAGACTTCTACAGGTTTTTCAACAGGTGGCGCAACGCTGCCAGATGTTAAACTGATGTGTCAGACAGTCGGACCTGATATGGGTGTCAAGGCTGCTGGAGGAGCTCGATCGTATGCAGACGCTGTTGCCTTTGTTGAAGCGGGGGCTACACGTATCGGGACATCTTCTGGTGTAGCAATCTTAAAAGGAGAGTTAGCTGATGGCGACTACTGAGTTGATTGATTTAGCGATTGAAACTAGTAAAAACGCCTATGTACCCTATTCACATTTTCCAATTGGTGCCGTATTGGTAGCCAAGGACGGAAGTATCTATACAGGGGTTAACATTGAAAATGCTAGCTATCCCTTGACCAACTGTGGCGAAAGGACGGCAATCTTTAAGGCGGTTTCTGAAGGACAACGAGACTTTTCAGAATTGATTGTCTATGGTCAAACTGAAAAACCAATTTCGCCTTGCGGTGCTTGTCGCCAAGTCATGGTCGAATTTTTTAAACCAGATCTAAAGGTGACTCTAGTCGCCAAAGATAAAACGACGGTCGAGATGACGGTCGGGGAATTACTTCCATATTCCTTTACAGACTTGCATTAGTCTGCGTCACTCCTTGAGTGACAAGGTCCTTGTGACCAATCAATCCATACTTGCAACTTTGTTGCGCATCTTATTTAGGAGGTTCAGTAATGAACAAAAAACAATGGCTAGGCCTTGGTCTAGTTGCAGTAGCAGCATTTGGACTTGCTGCATGTGGTAATCGCCTTCTCGTAACGCAGCTTCATCTTCTTCTGATGTGAAGACTAAAGCAGCTATCGTTACAGATACAGGTGGTGTTGATGATAAATCATTTAACCAATCAGCTTGGGAAGGTCTTCAAGCTTGGGGTAAAGAGCACAATCTTTCAAAAGATAATGGCTTTACTTACTTCCAATCAACAAGTGAAGCTGACTACGCTAACAACTTGAACCAAGCGGCTGGAAGCTACAATTTAATCTTTGGTGTTGGTTTTGCCCTTCACAACGCTGTTGAAGAAGCAGCAAAAGAACACGCAGATAAAAACTATGTTTTGATTGACGATGTGATTAAAGATCAAAAGAACGTTGTTAGCGTTACTTTCGCTGACAACGAAGCAGCTTACCTTGCTGGTGTAGCAGCTGCTAAAACTACAAAAACTAAACAAGTTGGTTTTGTAGGTGGTATGGAATCTGAAGTTATTTCTCGTTTCGCAGCTGGTTTCAAAGCTGGTGTTGAGTCAGTTGACCCATCTATCAAAGTACAAGTAGACTACGCTGGTTCATTTGGTGATGCCGCTAAAGGTAAAACAATCGCTGCGGCTCAATACGCTGCAGGTGCAGACGTTATCTACCAAGCAGCTGGTGGTACTGGAGCAGGTGTCTTCTCTGAAGCTAAATCATTGAACGAAAGTAAAAATGAAGACGAAAAAGTTTGGGTTATCGGTGTAGACCGTGACCAAGTTGATGAAGGTAAATACACTTCTAAAGACGGTAAAGAAGCTAACTTCGTACTTGCTTCTACATTGAAACAAGTTGGAACAACAGTTCAAGATATCTCAAACAAGGCTGAAAAAGGTGAATTCCCTGGTGGTCAAGTTATCGTTTACTCATTGAAGGATAAAGGTGTTGACTTGGCAGTAACTAACCTTTCTGAAGAAGGTAAAAAAGCTGTTGAAGATGCAAAAGCTAAAATCCTTGATGGTAGCATCAAAGTTCCTGAAAAATAATTGAAGGAAGTCATTTCTTAGGAAGCGGCCTTGGGCCGCTTCTTTAAGAATTGAGACAAATGGTTTTGTCTCAATAGAGCTTGCTAAATTTCTTTAGCAGGTTTTATTGAAACAAAATAAAACTCTGAAAGGAAGAGCACATGGCACACGAAAATGTCATTGAAATGCGTGAAATTACCAAGGTTTTTGGTGAATTTGTCGCTAACGACAAGATTAACCTTGAACTTCGTAAAGGTGAAATTCATGCACTTTTAGGAGAAAATGGAGCTGGGAAGTCCACTCTTATGAACATGCTAGCAGGGCTTCTAGAACCAACTAGTGGTGAAATTGTGGTTAACGGTCAAGTTGTAAAACTAGACTCTCCGTCAAAAGCAGCTAGCCTAGGAATTGGAATGGTTCACCAGCACTTTATGTTGGTAGAAGCTTTCACTGTTGCTGAAAATATCATTTTAGGAAGCGAATTAACCAAGAATGGTGTCCTAGATATTGCTCGGGCAACTCGAGAAATTAATGAACTATCGGATCGTTATGGTCTTGCTGTGGATCCTACCGCCAAAGTAGCAGACATCTCTGTCGGTGCTCAACAACGTGTCGAAATTCTAAAGACACTATATCGTGGAGCTGATATCCTCATCTTTGACGAACCGACTGCCGTTTTAACGCCATCAGAAATTGATGAATTGATGGCTATCATGAAGAACTTGGTTAAAGAAGGTAAATCAATTATCTTGATTACCCATAAGCTGGATGAGATTCGTGCTGTATCTGACCGTGTTACAGTTATCCGTCGTGGTAAATCTATCGAAACAGTAGAGATTGCTGGTGCGACTAACGCTGACTTAGCTGAGATGATGGTAGGACGTTCTGTTTCCTTCAAAACTGAGAAACAGGAAGCTCAACCAAAAGAAGTTGTTCTATCGATTCAAGATTTGGTAGTAAACGAAAACCGTGGTGTCCCTGCTGTTAAATCTCTCACTCGATGTTCGAGCTGGTGAGATTGTCGGGATTGCTGGGATTGATGGTAATGGACAGTCAGAATTGATCCAAGCTATCACTGGACTCCGTAAGATTGAGTCTGGTAGTGTGGAGTTGAAAGGCCAGTCTATCGTAGGTTTACATCCTCGACAAATTACAGAAATGAGTGTGGGCCACGTTCCTGAAGACCGTCACCGTGATGGTTTGGTCTTGGAAATGATGATTTCTGAGAACATTGCTCTTCAAACCTACTATAAGGAACCTCTTAGCAAGAAGGGAATCTTAAATTACACCAATATCATCGGGTACGCTAAGCAATTAATGCAAGAATTTGATGTGCGTGCTGCTAGTGAGATCGTTCCAGCCTCAGCACTTTCTGGAGGAAATCAACAAAAAGCAATCATCGCTCGTGAAGTTGATCGAAATCCTGATCTCCTCATCGTCAGCCAACCAACTCGTGGTTTGGACGTCGGTGCCATTGAGTACATTCACAAACGCTTGATTCAAGAACGTGATAATGGGAAAGCTGTCCTTGTAGTCAGCTTTGAACTAGATGAGATATTAAATGTTTCAGATAGAATTGCCGTTATCCATGATGGTAAGATTCAAGGGATTGTAACGCCAGAAACAACCAACAAGCAAGAGCTTGGAGTCTTGATGGCTGGTGGTGAATTGGAAAAGGAGAAGAGTGATGTCTAAAAAATTACAACAAATTTCGGTTCCCTTGATTTCTGTTATTTAGGAATTCTACTCGGAGCCATCGTCATGTGGATTTTCGGTTACGATGCAATCTGGGGCTATGAAGAACTGTTCTACACAGCCTTTGGTAGTGTTCGTGGAATCGGTGAAATCTTCCGTGCCATGGGACCTTTGATTTTGATTGCCCTTGGATTTGCAGTTGCAAGCCGTGCTGGTTTCTTTAACGTTGGTCTTCCAGGACAAGCTCTCGCAGGCTGGGTTATGAGTGGCTGGTTCGCTCTTTCTTTCCCGGATTTACCACGACCATTGATGATTCTGGCAACGATTGTAATCGCCTTAGTTGCGGGAGGAATCGTTGGTGCCATTCCAGGTATTTTAAGAGCCTACCTTGGGACGTCTGAGGTTATCGTAACCATTATGATGAACTACATAGTTCTTTATGTGGGAAATGCCTTTATCCACCACTTCCCTAAAGAAATCATGCAAAGTACTGACTCATCCATTCGAGTAAGTGCAAATGCAACTTATCAAACACCTTGGCTTGCTGAGTTAACAGGAAACTCTCGTATGAACATTGGGATTTTCTTTGCTATCATAGCAGTTGCAGTTATCTGGTTCTTGCTTAAGAAGACAACTCTCGGTTTTGAAATCCGTGCAGTTGGTCTCAATCCAAATGCTTCTGAATACGCAGGTATTTCAGCCAAACGTACCATTATTCTATCAATGATTATTTCTGGTGCCCTTGCAGGTCTTGGTGGCGCAGTAGAAGGACTTGGTACCTTCCAAAACGTCTACGTTCAAGGTTCATCGTTAGCAATCGGATTTAACGGTATGGCAGTAAGTCTACTTGCTTCAAACTCACCAGTTGGAATTCTATTTGCAGCCTTCCTTTTCAGTGTTCTTCAAGTTGGAGCTCCTGGTATGAATGCTGCACAAGTACCATCTGAGCTTGTAAGTATCGTTACAGCCTCAATTATCTTCTTTGTCAGCGTTCACTACATCATCGAACGCTTTGTCAAACCAAGAAAACAACTTAAAGGAGGTAAATAAGGATGTCGATTACAACAATGTTAACCCTTATGGTTTCTTCAATGTTGATTTATGCAGCACCACTTATTTTCACAAGTATCGGAGGAGTTTTCTCCGAACGTGGTGGAGTTGTTAACGTTGGTCTTGAAGGAATCATGGTTATGGGTGCCTTTTCTGGAGTTGTTTTTAACCTTGAATTTGCACAAGATTTGGGAGCACTAACTCCTTGGTTGGCTCTCCTGGTTGGTGGATTAGTCGGAGCTATCTTCTCGCTCATTCACGCAGTAGCTACAGTTCATTTCCGTGCAGACCATGTTGTCAGTGGTACCGTACTTAACTTGATGGCGCCAGCCTTGGCAGTTTTCTTGGTAAAGGTGCTTTATAATAAGGGGCAAACGGATAACTTAACGCAAACCTTGGGCGTTTTGACTTCCCGGTATTAGCTAATATCCCTGTTATCGGAGATATCTTCTTCAAGTCAACTAGTCTACTAGGTTACCTAGCAATTGCTTTCTCATTCCTAGCTTGGTTTATCCTCTTTAAGACTCGCTTTGGACTTCGCCTTCGTTCAGTTGGTGAACACCCACAAGCAGCAGATACTTTGGGAATCAATGTCTACAAGATGAGATATCTTGGAGTTGTGATTTCAGGTTTCCTTGGAGGAATTGGTGGAGCTATTTACGCTCAGTCAATCTCCGTCAACTTCTCAGTTACAACTATCGTCGGACCTGGATTTATCGCTCTTGCAGCCATGATTTTTGGTAAATGGAATCCTGTTGGTGCTATGCTTTCAAGTCTCTTCTTTGGATTATCTCAAAGTTTGGCAGTTATCGGTTCTCAACTTCCTTTCTTGCAAGGAGTTCCAGCCGTTTACTTGCAAATTGCACCATACCTCTTGACTATTGTCGTACTAGCAGCCTTCTTTGGAAAAGCTGTTGCGCCGAAGGCAGATGGTATCAACTATATCAAATCTAAATAACATAAAAAAAACGTCAGTTGAAACTGACGTTTTATTTTTTTGGTTCTTGGTGCGTTAGGTTAAGTCCCCAAGGAATGAGATTTTCTGTTTTATTTTGGATCCGTTTGATATTGTCCTTGTGGCGTACAATTACTAGACTTGCAAGACCAATAATAATTAAAGTAAAAAGTAGGTCATAACTACTCAAGATAAATCCAAAGAGAGGAAATAGAAGGACTCCAATAATCGCAGCAATAGCAGCAGAGATACTCGAGAGAGAAATCATACTTCCAAGATAAAGGATTCCAAAGAAAATGACTGCAAGGTAGAGGCAAAAGAGAGGAGCAAATCCAAAAATAACTCCTGCGCTGGTAGCGACAGCCTTGCCACCCTTGAATTTGGCAAAGATTGGGAAGGTGTGGCCAATGACTGCTAAAAGCCCATAGACGATTGGTGAAACTCCTTGTACATGGAAGATGAGTGGAAGTAGAGTGGCCAAAGTACCTTTAAAGAAATCAATTACAAAGGTTGCCATTCCAGCTTTCTTGCCTAGGATTCGGAAGGTATTGGTCGTTCCAGTATTACCAGATCCATGTTCTCTTAGATTGATGTTAAAGAAGATTTGTCCAATCCACAGTCCTGAAGGGATTGAACCTAATAAATAAGCTAAAATTAATAATACTATTGTCATCATGTTTCTATTATACCATGAAATAGGAGAGAAACGAAACTGAATCTGTTTACTAGCTGTGACATCTGATGCTTTGTCAAAGTTGATAAGTTTATCATTAGTACCATTTTTATTCAAAAATAAAGGCTAAAGTTTTAAAAATTCATGGAAATTTCTGAAAACCCTTGATTTTGTGTTTATTTATGCTATAATAGGAACAATTATTTTTAGGAGGTGGAATATGTCTTACTTATTTGAGATATTACCAAGTTTATTGAGCGGTGCAACAATGACTCTACAAGTTTTTGCATTGGTCTTACTTTTTTCAATCCCTTTAGGCATTTTGGTTGCCTTTTGCTTACAGGTCCATTGGAAACCCCTCCATTACATGATTGACATCTATATTTGGGTGATGCGTGGAACACCCTTGCTCTTGCAGTTAATCTTTATCTACTATGTTCTGCCAAGTATCGGAATTCGACTAGATCGTGTGCCAGCAGCAATTATTGCCTTCACGCTTAATTATGCGGCCTACTTGCAGAAATATTCCGTGGAGGGATTGCAACGATTCCTCAGGGACAATATGAAGCAGCTAAGGTTTTGAAATTCAAACCTATCGATACCGTCCGCTATATTATCTTGCCACAAGTGACCAAGATTGTTTTGCCAAGTGTATTTAACGAAGTTATGAGTCTGGTTAAGGATACTTCTTTGGTATATGCACTCGGTATTTCAGATTTAATCCTAGCTAGTCGTACCGCAGCCAATCGTGATGCTAGTTTGATTCCGATGTTTCTAGCGGGAGCTATCTATCTTCTAATGATTGGTGTTGTTACAATCCTAGCTAAGAAACTTGAGAAAAAGTTCAGCTACTATAGATAGGAGGTTATCCATGTTAGAGTTAAGAAATATCAGCAAAAAATTTGGAAAAAAAGAAATTTTATCCAATTTCAGTTTAACAATTCCTGAAAAGCAGATTTTGGCCATCGTTGGACCTTCTGGTGGTGGGAAGACTACCTTGCTTAGAATGTTAGCTGGACTTGAAACCATTGATTCAGGTGAGATTTTTTATAATGGAGAATCCCTACCTTTGGATGAACTTGAAAAGCGTCACTTATTAGGTTTTGTTTTTCAAGATTTTCAGCTGTTTCCGCACCTTTCCGTTATGGAGAACTTGATTTTGTCGCCAATCAAAACTATGGGGATGTCTGAAGCAGATGCTAAGAAGAAAGCGGTAGAATTACTAACTCGTCTAGGTCTTGAAGCACACTCGGATGCTTATCCATACTCATTATCTGGTGGTCAAAAGCAAAGGGTTGCCTTAGCACGCGCTATGATGATCGATCCAGAAGTGATTGGTTATGACGAACCAACTTCATCCCTTGACCCAGAGTTGCGCCTCGAGGTTGAAAAACTGATTCTACAAAATCGAGACTTAGGTATGACTCAGATTGTCGTGACCCACGATCTCCAGTTTGCAGAGAATATTGCTGATCAGATTCTCAAAGTGGAGCCTAAGTAGGAGGTGTCTATGAATCGAAAGAAAATCAGCCTTGTTTTGGTATTCTTTCTGGCTTTTTTCCTGGTAGGATGCACGCAAAAGGCTAGCAATCCTAAAGTAGATAATTGGGAAAAATACCAACAACAGGGAACAATTACTATCGGATTTGACAATACTTTTGTTCCTATGGGTTTTGAAGAAAAGAATGGGCAATATGCTGGATTTGATATTGATTTAGCTCAAGCCGTTTCTGAAAAACTTGGGTTCAAGGTACAGTTCCAACCCATTGATTGGGATATGAAGGAAACAGAACTTCAAAATGGGACCATTGATGCTATTTGGAATGGATATTCTGCGACGGATGAACGCCGTGAGAAGGTTGCTTTCACCATTCCTTACATGGAAAATCAGCAGGTTTTAGTTTCTAAGAAAACTCAAAATATCCATTTAGTGTCTGATATGAAAGGTAAGGTTTTGGGTGCCCAGGCAGGATCTTCTGGTTATATAGATTTCGAAGCCCAACCAGAACTCTTGAAAAATATCGTAAAAGATCAAAAAGCCAACCAATATCAAAGTTTTAATGAAGCTTTGATTGACTTGCAAAATGATCGGATTGATGCCCTTCTAATTGACCGTGTTTATGCCAACTATTATCTTAAAACTGAAGGAATTTTAGACCAGTATGAGATTTTCCCAGCTGGTTTTGAGAGTGAATCCTTTGCAGTTGGAGTAAGACCAGCTGATAAGACCTTGTTAGCAAATTTGAATAAAGCTTTTGTCGAGCTCTATCAAGAAGGAAAATTCCAAGAAATCAGCCAGAAATGGTTTGGCGAAGATGTGGCTACTAGCCAAATTAAAGGAAAAGAAAACTAAGATTTTGTCTTGGTTTCTTTTTTTGGTGAAGATGGACGATTTTTTGCTAAAAAGGACTTGGGAATAGGCTTTTTAACTAGAAAAACTTTGCAAAATCCTTAGAAAACCTGTAAAATAGAAAAGATGAACAAATAGGAGGTTCCTTGTGTCAAAAAAGGAAATCAATATTAACAATTATAATGATGACGCCATCCAGGTGCTAGAAGGGTTGGATGCGGTCCGTAAACGTCCGGGGATGTATATCGGATCGACAGACGGTGCTGGACTTCATCACCTAGTCTGGGAAATCGTGGACAATGCGGTTGACGAAGCCTTGTCTGGATTTGGTGATCGCATTGATGTGACGATTAATAAAGACGGGAGTTTAACGGTTCAAGATCACGGACGTGGGATGCCAACTGGGATGCATGCCATGGGGATTCCAACAGTTGAGGTTATCTTTACCATTCTTCATGCCGGAGGAAAATTCGGTCAGGGTGGTTATAAGACTTCTGGTGGTCTTCACGGAGTTGGTTCTTCTGTCGTCAATGCCCTCTCTAGTTGGCTTGAAGTAGAAATTACTCGTGATGGTGCTGTTTATAAACAACGCTTTGAAAATGGTGGGAAGCCAGTAACAACTCTTGAAAAGGTTGGCACAGCACCGAAGTCTAAGACAGGTACAAAAGTGACCTTCATGCCGGATGCTAGTATCTTTTCTACGACTGATTTCAAGTACAATACCATTTCAGAGCGTCTCAATGAGTCTGCCTTTCTCTTGAAAAATGTAACCTTGTCACTAACAGATAAACGGACAGATGAATCTATCGAATTCCATTATGAGAATGGGGTGCAGGACTTTGTTTCCTACCTTAACGAAGATAAGGAAACCTTGACGCCAGTTCTTTACTTTGAAGGGGAAGATAATGGTTTCCAAGTAGAAGTAGCCCTCCAGTACAATGATGGATTTTCAGATAACATCTTGTCCTTTGTTAATAATGTCCGTACCAAAGACGGTGGAACACATGAGACAGGACTAAAGTCAGCCATTACCAAGGTCATGAACGACTACGCTCGTAAGACGGGTCTTCTAAAAGAAAAAGATAAAAATCTTGAAGGATCCGATTACCGTGAAGGTTTATCAGCTGTTCTTTCTATACTAGTTCCTGAAGAACATTTGCAGTTTGAAGGACAGACTAAGGACAAACTAGGAAGTCCACTAGCTCGTCCGGTTGTAGATGGGATTGTAGCTGACAAATTGACTTTCTTCCTTATGGAAAATGGGGAACTAGCTTCAAATCTGATTCGTAAAGCCATCAAGGCCCGTGATGCCCGTGAAGCAGCACGTAAGGCGCGTGACGAGAGCCGAAATGGCAAGAAAAATAAAAAAGATAAGGGCTTGCTTTCTGGGAAATTAACCCCAGCTCAGTCTAAAAATCCAGCTAAGAACGAGCTCTACCTTGTTGAGGGTGATTCTGCTGGTGGTTCTGCCAAGCAAGGTCGTGACCGCAAGTTCCAGGCTATCTTGCCACTTCGAGGTAAGGTTATCAATACAGCTAAGGCTAAGATGGCAGATATCCTCAAAAACGAAGAAATCAATACCATGATTTATACCATCGGTGCTGGTGTTGGGGCAGACTTCTCGCTTGAAGATGCCAACTATGACAAGATTATTATTATGACCGATGCGGATACCGACGGTGCCCACATTCAAACACTTCTCTTAACCTTCTTTTATCGTTATATGCGTCCGCTAGTCGAAGCTGGACATGTCTATATCGCCCTTCCTCCACTTTACAAGATGTCTAAAGGTAAAGGCAAGAAAGAAGAAGTGGCTTACGCTTGGACGGATGGTGAGCTAGAAGAACTACGTAAGCAGTTTGGTAAAGGGGCTACCCTTCAACGCTACAAAGGTCTTGGTGAGATGAATGCGGACCAACTTTGGGAAACAACTATGAATCCGGAAACTCGTACACTCATCCGTGTTACGATTGAAGACCTAGCCCGCGCAGAACGTCGCGTCAATGTCCTCATGGGTGATAAGGTTGAACCACGCCGTAAGTGGATTGAAGACAATGTCAAGTTTACGCTGGAAGAGAGCGGGGAGATGGTGTTTTAATATGAACAAATTCAATATTAGAAAATTATACTATTTGTAAATTTAGGAGAATTTAAATGTTATGTTGTAGTTGTGATGAGTATAATTTTATTCTTTCTATTGAAGAATATGTTGTAAGAGAGCACCCCAAAGAAAATATTATTAATTTTTTATTTGATGAGTATTCACAAAAATGTTTTCAGGATATTACTTGTGAAAGTTGTGGAACAAATTTAGTTAGTGGAGAAAGTTATTTTCCCAACAAAATGGATGTTATAAATGAGTTAAAGAACTATGTAATTTCTAAAATGAATCAAATGATAATTCGATGTGAAGAATGTTCAGAGATTAAAGATTTTTGTTATAGTTTTGAGCAGAACTTCGAAGATGATGAATCTATCGACACTGAAATCGATTCTGCAAAAACATTGGCAGAGTTATTAAATGAGCAATTCAATATTGATTATGAGTCAGAGTACTTTGATTCAATTGTTGAAAATATTCATTGCGGAAATTGTGGTAACGGAACTGGTGTAGATTATGAAAATAAAAAAGATAATGGTGTATTTAATTGGGATACTGAAGTTTACACAAATTATGAATTAGATGAGTTTGAAGAAAAGTTTTATGGAGAGAAAGAGGAGTTGCGAACAGATATTAGTTTGATGGCACTTAACTTCTCTAAAGAGGAATTAAATGACCTAAAAAATGATTATATAAACAATAAAATTTATATTTCGAGAAATCGTTATTTTTGTAAACTAGAAAAAAGAATAAGGAAATGGTTTAAAGATGATAAATTTATCTATAAGATGAGTAAAGATAGACTTTTATATAGAACAAGAGTTGTAGATAAAGATAAAATTGTACACAAAGAAGATTTATGGGCACCACCAGCAGAATTTGCGAATCAAGGGAGATTTAATGATATCGGAACAAGTGTTCTGTATTGTTCTAATGATAAGAGTATATTAGCAAAGGAGGTTCCGATAAAGGAAGATGATATAGATAAAAAGAAGCGTATATTAGTTAAAATCATTAGCAATAAAGTACTGAATTTATTTCCAATAAACTATGTATTTGGAAAAGACAAGGAATTTAATGGATTAATCAGTGATGAAGGCAATGATTTTACTGATGCTGTTATAAAAAAACATTACATTATAACTAATATAGTATCAGCAATCTGCTGCAAAATTGGATATGATGGCATAGTTTATAAATCAGTTAAAAGTGGAGAGTATATAAATTATGCCATTTTTAATGTTAAGGAAGATGAAGATTTATGGATAATAGATAAAAATGAAATTATATAAATGGTTTCTAACAAAGAATAAAATGTGATGAGAGAAGTAAATATTACTGTTGATATTTAAATAATATATTTTTAAAGGACTATAAATGTTTACTTAGTTGTACAAATAAAAGATTGACGTTTTTACTTTAAGAATGTATTTATCGTAAATTACACTAATATCAATTTCTATGCTTATTCCAATTATTCCTTTATTTAGAAAGAATATAACAAAATTTGTTAGATAAAGTAGTGAAAGTGAATTAAGAAATTGTTAGTAGTACATTTTCAAGGAGAATACGATGAATGAGAAACAGAAAATATTAGCCAGCTTGGGATTAGAAAATGATAAAGAATTACTCTATCTTCTAGATCTTAGCAATAGACTAGATAAGATTAAGCATTTTTATCCCGAATTTCAATTGTATACAGATAAATCCATTGAAACATCATGGATCAGTAATCATTGTTTTAGAATAGTCGGATTCAATAACGAAGAAATAAATGGTGCTACTTCATTTAAAAGAGGGTGGGAAACATTACTAAAACCTACAATTAAGAACCAGAATAATAAATTAGGGAAATTGACTAAAAATCCACAGTATTTTCCACACGGAAATATTCCAAAAGGAGATGGTGATGAATGGTACTTTCATAGAGGCCATATTTTTGCTAGGCAATTTCACAAATATGTACTTGAATATAAAATTTTAAATAATAGATATGAGGATATCAAAGAAAAATGGTCTCAATTTTCTATAGATTCTAAGTATAAAAATTTATTTACTCAATTCTCTATTGCAAATAAAGCGCAAGCAAAAGTTGAAGAGAAAGTACATCAGATACTGCGAGAAGGGAAAACAATCTATTATGAAGTGAAACTGGTCTTTAAAAATAAAACTGATAAATATCCTATTGGTACTGAAATATTTTTTGTACCTTTATCGTCACCAGATGAATTTGAACACTACTTTATTCCAAATGTTGATTCTAATTTTAATTTGGAAAAGTCAAAGATTGACTATGTAGATTTTTACAAGGATGGTTATTGTGAACAAAAACATAGACCGTTTTTTGAAAATAGTAATAGAAAAAAACGAAATTGGCAAATTAGTGAGAATGAAACCTCTACTATAGAATCGAATAGTAGAAATTTTTCGATTAGGGGATTATCTAAGACAACTAGAAATAGTCTAATTAAAAATCTGAAAACTAATTTGGGAGTTATATCGTGTAAAGATGTTCAAGATGGGGAGCAATATAAATTTTCAGGTGTAACATTGACTCATTACCCTTCTACAGGCACATTGTTATTGCAGGGGAAAGTTGAAAATATCAAACAAGAGCTTTTAAAATATCTTTCGAAGGAAGACTGATTGTACAATCTTGATATTAACTTTTTCTGATAAACTAAATTATAAAAGAAAGAAAAGTAATATGTCAAACAATTCAATAACAAATTGATTGACAGTTTCGGTTATTTTATAGACATATTCTTTTCAAAATTATTATAAATAAAATTTAGCAGGTATTAACATGAGAACTGACAAGGAAATGCTTGGACTGATTTTACAAATAGCTAAAAAGATACAGGTTGATGCTGTGGCTCTATCTGGTTCACGGACTGATACAAAAGCCCCAAAAGATAAATTTCAAGACTATGATGTTGTTTATGTCGTGGACGACTTAGATAATTTGACGAGTGACCTTGCTTGGTTAGACCAGTTTGGCACACGTATCATTGAGCAACATAATCTCCTAGGCAACCGTCGCCTCTATCTCATGCTATTTGAAGATGGCAATCGGATTGATTTAACCCTCTGCCCCAAAGACCAAATTCAAGAGTGGGTAGAAAACGAAGCGGCTTTCACGGTACTAGAGGATCCTAAGGGTTTGTTTGAGTCTTATTCTCCCAGACCAGAACGTTTCTGGATACATCCAGCTAGTGAGATGGATTTTGAAAAAACTTGTAATGAATTTTGGTGGGTGTCAGCCTACGTGGTCAAAGGAATTTGTCGTAAGCAAGTCATCTATGCGACAGACCATCTCTACAGTATTTGTCAGCAAGAACTCTTGAAAGTCTTGGCCTGGCAGGTGGCAAGTGATAGGGGAAAGGTCGATATCGGTAAAAACTACAAGTACCTCTTTAATTACTTGCCTGCTGAGAAGAAGAAGGAATTCTCAAATCTACTTGATTTCTCGAGTTTAGACAAAATCATTCAGTCTTTATTGGCTACGATGCAAATTTTCCACCAAGAAGCTCAAATCCTTGCCCAAAAGATGGGCTTTGGATACGATAGGGAAGTAGCTGAGAAGATGATTGAGGATGCTGAGTCAAAACTTCCTAATTACTAAGAAATAAAGAACTCTATTTATCAATTTAAACTACAGAAAGGATAGTTTAGTTATATAAAGTAACTGAACACTTTCGTCTATAAAAACCTACTCTACATTCTTTGAAAGGAGTTGAACACGCCCTAAATACTGTGTGAAAAAGATAAATTCTCTTGTGAGCATCGCTCACTGCAAGAATTTCCTATTTTCACTTTGTATTTCACGGGCTTTGTATCCTATATGAGTAATATCCAAAATATGTCCTTGGAGGACATCATGGGAGAGCGCTTTGGTCGCTACTCCAAATACATCATTCAAGACCGGGCTTTGCCAGACATTCGTGATGGATTGAAGCCGGTTCAACGCCGTATTCTTTATTCGATGAATAAGGATGGCAATACTTTTGATAAGAGTTATCGTAAATCAGCCAAGTCTGTCGGTAACATCATGGGTAATTTCCACCCACACGGAGATTCTTCTATCTATGATGCTATGGTCCGTATGTCTCAGGACTGGAAAAACCGTGAGATTCTAGTTGAAATGCATGGTAACAACGGTTCCATGGACGGAGATCCGCCTGCGGCTATGCGTTATACAGAGGCCCGTTTGTCTGAGATTGCAGGCTATCTCCTTCAGGATATCGAGAAAAAGACAGTTCCTTTTGCTTGGAACTTTGATGATACTGAAAAAGAGCCAACTGTCTTACCAGCGGCTTTTCCAAACCTCTTAGTCAATGGTTCAACTGGGATTTCAGCTGGTTATGCCACAGATATTCCACCACATAATTTGGCTGAAGTTATAGATGCGACAGTCTACATGATTGATCACCCAACGGCCAAGGTTGAAAAGCTCATGGAATTCTTGCCTGGGCCAGATTTCCCTACAGGTGCCATTATCCAAGGCCGTGATGAAATCAAAAAGGCCTATGAAACTGGTAAAGGGCGCGTGGTTGTTCGTTCTAAGACGGAAATTGAGAAGCTTAAAGGTGGTAAGGAACAAATCGTTATCACTGAGATTCCTTATGAAATCAATAAGGCTAACTTGGTCAAGAAAATTGATGAAGTCCGTGTCAATAACAAGGTGGCAGGTATCGCTGAGGTTCGTGATGAGTCTGACCGTGATGGTCTTCGCATCGCTATAGAACTCAAAAAAGATGCGAACACGGAACTTGTTCTCAACTACCTTTTTAAGTACACTGACTTGCAAATCAACTACAACTTCAACATGGTGGCGATTGACAATTTCACGCCTCGCCAAGTTGGAATTGTACCAATCTTGTCTAGTTATATTGCCCACCGTCGAGAAGTTATCTTGGCGCGTTCTCGCTTTGACAAGGAAAAAGGCTGAAAAAAACGTCTCCATATCGTGGAAGGTTTGATTCGCGTTATCTCGATTTTTGGATGAAGTAATTGCCCTTATCCGTGCTTCTGAGAACAAGGCTGACGCTAAGGAAAACCTTAAGGTCAGCTATGAATTTACGGAAGAACAGGCAGAAGCTATCGTTACCTTGCAACTGTATCGTTTGACCAATACAGACGTGGTTGTCTTGCAGGAAGAAGAAGCAGAACTTCGTGAGAAGATTGCTATGCTTGCAGCTATTATCGGTGACGAACGAACCATGTACAATCTCATGAAGAAAGAACTCCGTGAGGTCAAGAAGAAATTTGCGACTCCACGTTTGAGTGCTTTAGAAGATACAGCAAAAGTCATCGAGATTGATACAGCTAGTCTGATTGCTGAAGAAGATACTTACGTCAGCGTGACTAAGGCAGGTTACATCAAGCGTACTAGTCCTCGTTCTTTCGCAGCTTCGACCTTAGAGGAGATTGGGAAACGAGATGACGACCGATTACTATTCGTCCAATCTGTCAAAACAACTCAACACCTCTTAATCTATACAACCCTAGGGAATGTCATTTACCGCCCTGTCCATGAGTTGGCAGAGATTCGTTGGAAGGACATTGGGGAGCACTTGAGCCAAACGATTACAAACTTTGAAACCAATGAAGAAGTGCTCTATGTTGAAGTTGTGGATCAGTTTGAGGATGCGACAACCTACTTTGCAGCGACTCGCCTTGGACAAATCAAACGTGTAGAACGAAAGAATTCTCTCCATGGAGAACCTACCGTTCTAAATCTGTTAAGTATGCTAAGTTGAAGGATGATAGTGACCAAATTGTAGCTGTTGCACCAATCAAGCTTGATGATGTTCTATTAATTAGTAAAAACGGCTATGCTCTTCGCTTTAATATCGAAGAGGTTCCAGTTGTAGGAGCTAAGGCTGCAGGGGTCAAAGCCATGAACTTGAAAGCAGATGATGAGCTTCAATCTGCCTTTATCTGCAATACTTCATCCTTCTATCTGTTAACGCAACGTGGAAGTTTGAAACGTGTTTCAACAGAGGAAATTCCAGCAACCAGTCGTGCTAAGCGTGGTCTTCAAGTTCTTAGAGAATTGAAGAACAAGTCACATCGTGTCTTCCTAGCTGGAGCAGTATCAGAACAAGGATTTATCGGAGATCTCTTTAGTACAGAAGTAGAAGATGGAGAACAAACTCTTGTCATTCAATCAAATAATGGAATGATTTACGAAGCAATCCTACAAGATTTGAATCTATCAGAGCGTACAAGTAACGGAAGCTTCATCTCTGATACTATTTCAGACGAGGAAGTTTTTGATGCATACATTAAAGAAGTCTTTAAAGAAGATAAAGAAAATTAAAAATCAGTCCTAGTGACTGATTTTTTATAAGCAAAATTTTCAGAAAATTACAAATAATACTTGAATTTTTAGGAGAATAGTGTAGAATAGAACACAAAGCCTGATTAGAATAAAGGAGATTGTCATGACAGTTACGATTGATTGGGAAAATCTCGGTTTTTCCTATATGAAACTACCTTATCGTTATATCGCTTATTTTAAAGATGGACAATGGACACAAGGGGAATTAACAGAAGATGCAACCTTGCATATTTCAGAATCATCTCCTAGCCTTCACTATGGACAGCAAGCATTTGAAGGACTGAAAGCCTATCGTACAAAGGATGGTAGCGTACAACTCTTTCGTCCAGATGAAAATGCTAAACGTCTACAACGTACTTGTGATCGTCTTTTGATGCCTCAAGTTCCAACAGAAATGTTTGTAGAAGCATGTAAAGCAGTTGTTCGTGCCAATGAAGAATACGTACCACCTTATGGAACCGGTGGAACCCTCTACCTCCGTCCACTTTTGATTGGTGTCGGAGATATCATTGGGGTAAAACCAGCAGAGGAGTATATTTTTACCATCTTTGCCATGCCTGTTGGAAATTACTTTAAGGGTGGTTTGGTTCCAACAAACTTCTTGATTCAAGATGAGTATGACCGTGCTGCACCAAATGGAACTGGATCTGCCAAGGTCGGTGGGAACTATGCAGCTAGTCTTTTACCGGGAAAAAAATGGCTAAATCCCGTCATTTCTCAGATGTTATCTATCTAGACCCATCAACCCACACCAAGATTGAAGAAGTCGGTTCGGCTAACTTCTTTGGGATTACAGCTGACAATGAGTTTGTAACGCCACTGAGTCCATCAATCTTGCCATCCATTACCAAGTATTCATTGCTTTACTTGGCAGAGCATCGTTTAGGGCTTGAAGCCTGTTGAGGGAGATGTACCAATTGATAGTCTGGATCGATTTGTAGAAGCAGGTGCCTGTGGTACTGCAGCCGTGATCTCACCAATTGGGGGATTCAACATGGCGATGATCTTCATGTGTTCTATAGCGAAACAGAAGTTGGGTACCAGTAACACGCAGACTTTATGATGAACTCACAGGTATCCAATTCGGTGATATTGAAGCACCCGAAGGATGGATTGTAAAGGTCGATTAAAAGACTAAATATGTAAGAAACTCTATAGCGGTTGTAACAGCT